>Ga0208639_1000175_pt1 | contig 49848 bp, 49 predicted proteins | sample ETNtaG_33_FD_185772 | JGI IMG/M metagenome (GOLD analysis project Ga0208639, IMG submission 185772) | Marine microbial and viral communities from oxygen minimum zone, Eastern Pacific Ocean - ETNP201310SV76 (SPAdes) (version 2) | ecosystem: Environmental > Aquatic > Marine > Oceanic ...
CCATGCGCACTGACCGTTGTGGGGATTTACGTCTAACAGACAAGGGCCGCTCAGTAACCCTTTGTGGTTGGGTGAGTCGACGGCGCGAACATGGTGAACACCTAGCATTCATTGATTTACGTGACCGCAGTGGAATAGTGCAAGTAGTAGTTGATGGAGCTCAAGATTTAAGAGCTGAATATGTGTTACAAGTAAAAGGGGAGGTTCGTAGTCGCCCAAACGAAACCACCAATACCTCTCTCAACACCGGCGAAATTGAAATAGAAGCAAAAGAAGTAGTAGTTCTTTCCGAAGCAGAACCTCCACCTTTTCCGTTAGATGAACGAACAGAGGTCGATGAGGTTCTACGGCTACGTCATCGGTATGTGGATCTTAGAAGAGATCGTATGCAAAGAAATCTGACTATTCGCGCCAAAGTAAACAGTGCTATACGTAACGCCATGGAAGAGCAAGGTTTTACAGAAGTAGAAACTCCAATGCTTATTGCGAGCACCCCAGAAGGAGCAAGAGATTTCGTGGTTCCTTCACGAAAAGAACCTGGCTCCTTTTATGCGCTTCCGCAAAGCCCTCAAATATTTAAACAACTCTGTATGGTTGGTGGGGTAGACCGTTACTACCAAATCGCCCGTTGTTTACGCGACGAAGATCTCCGTGCCGACCGCCAGTTTGAATTCATGCAACTTGACGCTGAGGCAAGTTTCGTCACCCAAGAGGATGTATTGGCATTCATCTCTTATGCAGTACTTTCAGCGGCAGAAAAAATTACTGGAGAGCATCAAGCCGAAATTCCTAGAATGTCATGGCTGGAAGCCCAAGAACGTTTCGGTAGCGATAAACCTGACACAAGATTTGGGCTTGAATTAGTGGAATTAACAGACATATTCTCCTCAACAGAATTTCGCGCATTCCAGGCTTCATGCATCAAAGGAATTCGTGTGCCAAATGGATCCGATATATCTCGTAACCGCCTTGATGACTTAACAGAGCGATGTAAACAATGGGGCGCCAAAGGGTTGGTATGGATGCGGGTAGAGACAAATGAACTTAACTCTCCAGTCTCTAAGTTTCTTACCGAAAGTGAACAGAATTACCTAAAAGAAGCGATGGAAGCAGAGGAAGGAGATCTACTTTTCTTAGTAGCTGACGAACGACCTTTGGTTCGCCACGTATTGGGTTTGCTGCGTTTAGAACTCGGACGCCCTCCTGTTACCGAAGGAGGGTTAAATTTTTTATGGGTTGTAGATTTTCCATTATTTGAAGGAGTTGACGAGTCAGGAAATCCTCAGCCTGCTCATCATCCATTCACCATGCCACATGAAGAAGATCTTGAATTACTTGAAGCAGGGAACCTTTTAGAAGTTAGATCTCAAGCGTATGATCTCGTATTAAATGGATGGGAACTTGGATCGGGAAGTGTTCGGATACATAGAAGGGAAGTGCAAGAAAAGATTTTTGGACTTCTTGGCATTGAAGCCGAAGAAGCCCAAGAAAAATTCGGGTTTTTACTTGACGCTTTTAAGTATGGGGCTCCTCCACATGCAGGTTTCGCTTTCGGCATGGATCGTCTTACAGCGATTCTTGCTGGCGAAGAAAATATTCGTGAAGTAATCGCCTATCCAAAGACACAGTCAGGAGCGGATCCTTTAACTTCGGCACCGAATCCTATTGATGACAAGCACTTAACTGAGTTAGGCCTCCGCGTGCTTCCATCTCAGCAGTAACGAAAGGTATTGATTTGCCAGACAGTCTGTTTACAAGTGCAGCAACAGAGCGTCTGTCTCGGCGGTCTCCATTAGCAGCACGACTCAGGCCGAATCAACTAAACGAAATAGTAGGTCAAGATCATTTAGTTGGAGAAGGTAAACCTTTACGTTGCCTAGTTGAAGCCGATCAACTTTCCTCATTGATTTTTTGGGGGCCTCCTGGGACTGGGAAAACAAGTCTCGCTAGGCTTATAGCAAAAGTAACCGCCCAAGATTTCATAGAACTCTCCGCGGTAAATGCAACAGTGAAAGATGTGAGGGAAACAGTTGAAAGGGCTGAGAAACGTTTAGGTGAACAAGATATTGGAACAATTTTATTTTTAGATGAAGTTCACCGTTTTAACAAAGCACAACAGGATGCTCTTCTTCCCTCAGTAGAAACAGGCTTGTTAGTACTTATTGGAGCAACAACAGAAAACCCATTTTTTGAAGTAAACCCACCACTATTATCCCGATCTACCCTTTTTCGTTTAGAACCGTTAACGGCAAGTGCTATAAAGAAACTTCTTGATCGCGGTTTGACCGCAGAAGGTTTTCAAGCTGACGAAGAAGCTTTGGAGTTACTAGTAGAGCGCTCTTCGGGAGATGGCCGACATGCGTTAACAAGCCTTGAAGTAGCCGCCGCATTAGCAACAGGCCGCAACAGCGAACGCATAGAACTTGCCGATGCGGAATTCGCTTTAGGAACAAAAGCCCTAAGTTATGGCCGAGATGACCACTTTGACGTCGTTAGTGCTTTCATTAAGAGTATTAGAGGTTCAGATGTAGATGCCGGACTGTATTGGTTAGCTCGAATGCTCGAAGCAGGAGAGGATGCAAGATTTATAGCTCGCAGATTAGTGATTCTTGCAAGTGAAGATGTTGGAATGGCAGACCCGATGTCTCTGCTAATAGCTGATGCAGCAGCGCGATCCGTCGAATTCGTAGGCCTTCCGGAGGCTCAATTAAATCTCGCACAAGCAGTAGTGCACTTGGCTACTGCCCCAAAGTCAAACAGAGTCACAAAAGCAATTTTTGCCGCAAAAGAAGATGTTCAAGTAAGTGGAGTCAGTAAAGTTCCAAAGCATTTACGCGATGCCCACTATCAAGCAGCGGCGACTTTAGGACATGGTGAAGGCTACGAATATCCACATAATGATCCAAAAGGGTGGGTGGAGCAAACTTATCGACCAGCTGAAGTGGATGGAAATGTCTACTACGATCCTTCTATTCATGGATTTGAAGAAGAAATAGCCCGTCGAATGTCTGCACGTACGTCAGATCAGAAGAAAGAGGAAATCTAGAAATGAAATATCGTCTGTCATCTCTTCTCGTCGGTTGGATAATAGGACTTTTATCCTCTACCTTGGTTCGTCGTCGACTGCAGCGTTTGATTATGCGTTATGCTCCAGAGCACTTCCGCCGTCAAATAGAAGAGAAACGTCTAGAGATGATTCGAACAGTCCGACGTTTTAGCAGTGATTTCAAGTCTTCTACACCTGCAAAAGACCAAAACAGACGTCAGCCTTTATATCTAAAGAATCGTGACCGAACTCCTGGGCATCGCCCTAGACAACCTCTGAAGTAAATCATTCTCAGGGTGGAGTTGAGATCGTTAGACTAGGCATATATGACAAAAAAACTTCTAACCGCAAAGGCAATTCGCCGAGAATTTATTGACTTTTTTGTTGCAAGAAATCATTTTCATGAGTCATCAGACAGTCTTATACCTGATGATTCAACTTTGCTTTTCACAAACTCAGGCATGGTGCAGTTCAAGTCATATTTAACCGGAGAGCAACCTTCACCTTGGCCTCGTGCAGTGACTGTTCAGAAGTGTGCACGAGCAGGCGGAAAACACAATGATTTAGAGGAAGTAGGGCGAACAAGCCGTCATCTAACTTTTTTTGAAATGATGGGAAATTTTAGCTTCGGAGATTACTTCAAATCAGAAGCGTGTGCTTTCGCTTGGGAGTTTGTTACCAAAAATTTAGGCCTTGATCCTGATCGACTTTGGGTGACTGTTCATGAAAGTGATGATGAGGCTGCTGCTATATGGGAAGAAGAAGTTGGAGTCTCAGCAGAACGCATTCAACGCTTAGATGAAGACAATTACTGGCGTATGGCTGACACAGGACCTTGCGGCCCCTGTTCCGAAATTTTTTGGGATAAAGGTCCAGAGCACGGTGAAGAAGGCGGTCCCGCTCATGGAGGAGAAGAAAGATTCGTTGAAATCTGGAATTTAGTTTTCATGCAATTTGAGCAACATGTAGATGGATCTCAGACTCCACTTCCCGCTCCTTCGATAGATACCGGTTTAGGGCTCGAACGTGTCCTTTCCGTGTTACAAGGAGTTAACTCGGTCTGGGAAACAGATGAATTTTCCAAACTTTTAAAAAGCATTAGTGAACTAACACAAGTCACCCAAGAAGAGAATGAGAGCTCTGACATCTCAATGAGAATTCTGGCTGATCATGCACGTTCGTCAACATTTTTGATTAATGACGGAGTTTTCCCCTCTAACGAAGATAGAGGCTACGTGCTTCGTCGTATTATCCGACGAGCAGTACGACATGCTTGGCTTCTAGGAGTAGAAGATCAGATCATGGCTTCTTTAGTGGACGTAGTCATAGAGATGATGGGTTCTGATTACCCGGAACTTGCCCAGAACCATGAATTCATAAGAGGAGTCATCGATCGAGAAGAAGAAGGATTTCGAGAAACCTTACGTTCAGGGCTTACAATTTTAGATTCAGCTATTGACGAATTGAAAACGGGAGAGCTACTTGATGGGCAAATCATTTTCAAACTTCATGACACCTATGGATTCCCACTAGAACTAACTGAAGAAATAACCACAGAGCGCGGGATCTCTATAGATTCTGATGGATTTTCAGAAGCCATGAATCAACAAAAAGAACGAGCAAAAGCTGCAAGAAAAGAGAATGGTAAAACAGATATTGCAGGAGATCTACGACCTTTATTAGAAAAACATGGTTCAACTTTATTCATAGGACGAGATCAAGATAAAGCAGAAGCAGAAGTTCTTTACATAGAAGGCAATTATGTAGTGCTAGACCAAACTCCTTTTTACGCAGAATCTGGAGGTCAAATAGGAGACACCGGTACTTTCACCAATACAAAAGGAACTGTTCAGGTTGTTGATACCAAATCTGCTCTAGATGGACTCCATATTCATGAAATTGAAGAAAATGGAATAGAAATTAAACTCGGCGACACAATATCTGTGGAAATCGATTCTGTTCGACGAGCCAATATTCGACGAAATCACACCGCCACCCATCTTCTTCATTCAGCTTTGCGCAGTATTCTTGGAGAACATGTAAAACAACAAGGATCATGGGTGGGTCCGGACCGACTACGCTTTGATTTCAGCCACTATGGAGCCTTACAACCTGAAGAGATCAAAGATATAGAAAATCTAGTAAACGCAGAAGTGTTAGATAATACTCTTTGCAATCATTATGAAACCTCTAGAGAAGAAGCAGAAGCAGCCGGAGCAGTCGCTTTCTTTGGCGACAAGTACGGAGATCAAGTACGAGTGCTCGAAGCTGGGCCTAACTCGATTGAACTTTGCGGAGGAACACATGTTGAAGCTCTAGGGGATATTGGATCATTCAAAATAGTTACAGAAGGATCGATAGGAGCAAACATTCGTCGCGTAGAAGCAATCACCGGCACAGCTCCAATTGACCGACTAAGAGATCTGGAATCTACTCTTACCTCTGCTTCAGAGAAACTAGGAGTTCCTATAGACGATGTTCTTGATGGAATAGATAAACGAATAAATGAGAATAAAGAAATCAAAGAAGAACTAAACGAGGTTCGCCGAGCATTGGCATTAAACCAAGCAGATACTTTGGCGGAGACAGCTCAAAATGGCCTAGTGATAACTGAAGTAACAGGAGTGGATCAGGAAGGATTAAGAGAATTAGCTACAGCGATTGCCTCAAAAGTAGGAGTAAAAGCCGTAGTTCTTGGATTAGCACCAGAAAGTGGTGGCGCTGCCCTCGTATCCATAGTTACTCCTGACAGTGGCTTAGACGCCGGTGCTCTTGTCTCCGAATCTGCAAAAACAATTGGCGGAGGTGGACGACTAAATCCAGATCTGACAGTAATAGGTGGCCGTCAACCCGAAAACCTCCAAGAAGCTCTTGACCAAGCTCGTGATGCAGCCGAGATGGCCTAAATATAAAAGTGCGTGCTCTCGGTTTAGATTTAGGAACCAAACGTATAGGCGTAGCGGTTAGCGACAGCGATGGATTGCTGGCAACACCGATAGAGGTAGTCAACCGACTAGGAGACATCCAAAAAGAACACCTAGCAATAGCCGAATTAGTTCAAGAATGGGAAGTCAGCATCGTTGTGGTAGGTGTGCCTTATTCATTAGATGGAAGTATCGGACCTATGGCAAAGAAAACACTTGGAGAAGTGAAAAAATTAGGTGACACCCTATTGGTGCCCGTTGAAACCTACGATGAACGTCTGACTACTGTTACCGCAGAACATGCCTTGAGAGAACAAGGACTCACATCAAAAGAAGGACGAAAGGTCGTAGACCAGTTGGCAGCAGCAATTTTACTTCAAGCCTGGTTAGATAATCGCAAGAATTTGGAGGACCGATGAATACCGAGGACGAAGGAAAACACCTTGAACAAGGTGAGAGCCCTTTCCGCTCTTCGGCAGATATGGCACCAGGAAGAAAGGCAAATAAGCCTGACAAAGATGAATCAAGTGACTTTACGTCCGTAACAGAAGGGGTACCAGTAGTACCTGAAGAGGTCGCTGTCGAAGAGGCAGTGGTATGGGATCCATCTGTATACGACGAGTCTGAAGAGGGAACGATCTTTGAAGAAGAAGTTGAAATAGACGCAAATGTTCGTTGGGTTCGCCATCGCCGACCTCTTGGCCCGATTCCAAGATGGGGTTTAGTCATATTTTTACTTTTAGTGGGATTGACCTTTACTTACCGAAAAGTAGATCAATGGGTGAACTCACTTGTTGCACCAGATACGCCACCAGGTGATGAAGTTGAATTCGTAATTGAACCTGGTTGGTCTTCAGGAGAGGTGGCAGTAGCTCTTGGATCAGCAGGAGTTATAGACAATTCACCGATGTTTCGACAGTGGATGAGGTGTCACTCTGCGATTGGTTGGTTTATTGACTGCCCTGCAGGAGTCGAGTATTCATTTCAAGCAGGAGATTACTTACTTCAAGAGCATTTAGCTTTCCAAGATGTTGTAGATATTTTAAACGAAGGGCCAATACCGCCAGAAGTAGTTCGAGTCACCATTCCAGAAGGCCTAACTATTAGCCAGATGGTTACAAAAATCAAAGAACGCATGCCTACTTACAGTGAAGCTCAATTAAATGAAGCTTTCTCTAGCGATGTTGTTCGATGGGAGCACTATCCAACAGAGTTTTTCTTACCATGGTATGAAGGAATGTTTTTCCCAGACACGTATCAACTAGACGAGGCTACTCTTACAGATGAAATGAGTCTTGTAACACGCATGCATAGCCAATTTTTGACTGTTGTGGAAGAAATCGACTTAGAAACTAAAGCTGCCGCTGTGGGATTAACTCCTTATGAGGCGTTGGTCGTCGCATCGTTGATAGAAGAAGAAGCATTATTAAATGATGAACGAGCCAAAATTTCTCAAGTAATACATAACCGTCTAGAACAAGGATGGTCTCTCGGCTTGGAATCAACAGTCCGTTATGCGGCTGGAAAGACTTCAGGAGAGTCTCTTACTAGCGACGACTTAAATAGCGACTCACCTTGGAACACATGGATAGAACCTGGGCTTCCACTCACACCAATTTCTGCACCGGGTAGAGCTTCACTTGAGGCGGCCGTTAACCCGGAAGATGGACCGTGGATGTTTTTCGTTCGCACAGATGAGAACGGGATAGTAGGTGCTCACACTTTTGCAGTAACTAGCGAAGAATTTGCAGAAGCTGTAGCAGTATGTCGAGAAAAGGATTTGGGTTGTGGGTGATCATCTCAAAAAAGTTTTCAAAAAAAACGACACATCATCCACACTTGCGGCAGTAATTGGGTCACCAGTCACCCATTCTCTCTCACCCATATTGCATAATGCGGCATTTGACTTTCTAAAAATGAAGTGGGAGTACGTAGCGTTAGAAATTACAGAAAGAGAGTTAGAAGAAGTTCTTGAACAAATGAGATTAGGAGGCCTTGGAGGACTCTCTGTCACGATGCCATTTAAAACAATAATGGCATCATTGGTTGATAGTTGCACACCTACTGCTCAAGCGCTTAATGCCGTTAACTGTGTTGTATCCACTGAAGAAGGTTTAATCGGACACAATACCGACGGAGATGGCTTTCTAAATGGTTTAATCCATGACGCCCAATTTGACCCTAGAGGAAAGAAAGCTGCAGTAATAGGGGCAGGCGGAGCAGCTAGGGCAGTTATAGAAGCGCTAGCGAGATCGGGGGTTACTTCTATAACAGTTATCAATCGCACTTTAGATAAGGCAGAAAGTGCTGCAGATTTAGCGGGAGAAATCGGAAGAGTTGGAACTCCGGAAGATATCCCTGAAACAGATCTCGTTGTCAACGCAACCTCACTTGGGATGAAAGATAATTCAGAATTTTTCCCGTGCCCGATAGAACTTCTTCACCCCAACCAGATCGTCGCTGATCTTATTTATCATCCGCTAGAAACCCCGTGGATTTTAGAAACGAAACAAAAAGGAATCAATTCCTATAACGGAGTTTCCATGCTTCTATTTCAAGCTGTTGAAGCTTTCACACTTTGGACAGGTAAAGAAGCACCGATTTCAGTTATGCAAGGGGCCATCACACAGGAACTCACCGAACGAACATATAAATAAGGTGACTAACAGAAAAGGAAAATAATAATGAAATTTATTCAAGTAATGGAATTTGAATCATCTATAGAAGAAGCTCAAAAAGCTTTAGAAGAATACATTGAGGTCGCTGGTTCAAAAACCACAGCCCGTATCGCGACTCTATGTATAGACCGCGATAATCCCAAAACGATAGTTCAAATAGTTGAGTTTGATTCGTACGAGTCGGCGACACAGAACAACGAGTTGGAAGAAACAAAGGAAGCTTCCAGCGAACATGAAGAGACTATGGGCGAAGTTGGTTTCCGTAATCTTGATGTCGCGGGGGTCTACGAACTCTAGATAAATTTGCTATTTGATTGCTTCAAGCAATAATCCGCTGTCTTGAGTAATCAGCAGTGAGTATCCTTGAATATATGAATAGCGACCTACGTGCTCATGTAGCTCTTGTCGGCCTTATGGGCGCGGGAAAAACAGTAGTTGCTGCTGCGTTAGCGCGAAAAAGCAGTCATCGCCATATCGACTTAGATCGTTGGATTCAGAATAGTCAGGGTCGTTCAATAGGGGTTATTTTCAAAGAACAGGGAGAAAAAGGTTTTAGGAAGGTCGAAACCGAAGCATTAAAACAAGTCTTAGAAACTAAAGAATCTATTGTTCTGTCAACAGGAGGAGGCATTGTAGTTACTGCTGAGAACCGGTCTATCCTCAAGAAAAATTCTCATGTTGTTTGGTTAAAAGCCTCTCCAGAAGGGCTTACCAAGAGAGTTGGAGATGGAAGAAGTAGACCTTTGTTGGAAGGTAAAAACCCTCGTGAAGTGTTACAACTTTTAAGTGCAGAACGAGAAGAAAGTTATGAAGACGTTGCCGATTTCGTGATTGATGTAGAGAGTGGAACAGTGGAAGAGATTTCTAATAAAATTTTGGCTCTAAATATTCTGAGAGGTGACCAGTGATAGAACTTAAGGTGCCGCTTGGTGAAGGGCGAGAGTACTCAGTGTTAGTAGGTCCTAATGTGCGAAATGAATTGGAGTCGATGCTTCCAGAAAAGTCACAACGCGTAGCGATTGTTACTCAAGAAAATATTGGGATAAGTGTAAATCTAGAAATAGACAACGAAGTCTTTCTCATTTCCGATGGAGAAGACGCCAAGACTCTGAGCACAATTGAGTCACTTTGCCGTTCCTTTACGAGGTGGGGCTTAACTCGAAATGACTGCATCGTTGGTATAGGTGGAGGCGTAGTCACTGACGTCGCAGGCTTCGCAGCAGCGACATATCACCGAGGAATACCAGTAATACATATTCCCACTTCGTTATTAGGTCAGATTGATGCGTCAATCGGAGGAAAGACGGGGGTGAACCTTCCAGAAGGAAAAAATTTGGTTGGAGCTTTTTGGCAACCAACAGCGGTGCTATGTGATACTTCTACTTTAAATACGCTTCCAGAAAGAGAAATGCTGAGCGGCTATGGAGAGATGGCCAAGTATCACTTTCTTGGTAGCGGAAACTTAGACGGCCTGAACTTAGAAGAGAAAATTGCCAGATGTGTAGAGATCAAAACTCAAGTTGTCGCTTCGGATGAGAGAGAGGCAGGAACTCGAGCAATTCTGAACTACGGCCATACCTTAGGCCACGCACTTGAAACTACAGAAAACTATGACCTTCGACATGGTGAAGCAATAGCAATTGGGCTGGTCTTTGCCGCAGAACTTGCACACAAACTTGGACGGATAGATCAAGACAGAGTAGAGGAACATCGTCTGGTTGTTGATCAATACGGGCTAAGCAGCATGATGCCTCAAGGAATAGAACCTGATGTCATAATGGAAGTCATGGCTCGAGATAAAAAAGCTATTAATGGTCTGACTTTTGTTCTAGATGGACCAGATGGGGTAGAAGTTGTTACAGGTATTGAACCATCAATAGTACGTGAGACCATTCATCACATGGATAAGAGGTAAAGGGATATTTATGAATTCAGAATCTTCAAAATCGCAGATAAAAATTCTTATCCTTTCAGGACCAAATCTCAATCTTCTTGGGGAAAGAGAACCAGAGACTTATGGTGATCAAACTCTTGAAAACCATATAGAAACTGCAGAGAAAGCAGCAGACCAGAAAGGCATGACAGTTGAACACCTTCAATCGAACCATGAAGGTGAACTCGTAGATGCGATTCATTCAGCACGAGAAAGATGTGATGCCATAATCATAAATCCTGGAGCTTTCACTCATTACGCATGGGCTATCCATGATGCGCTTCAGACTTTTGATGGGCCAGTTATTGAGGTGCATCTTTCTAACCCCGCCGCTCGCGAACCATGGCGTCACACTTCCGTTGTTGCACCAGTGGCGGCTGGAACGATTGCGGGGTTTGGTGGATATGGATACCAAATTGCTGTTGATGCGGTTTCTGAATTACTTGCTCAATAAGGAAAAAAGTGAATACAACTGAACGACTCAAAAAACTAACGAGCCTTTTTGAAGAAGTTGGTTGCGAAGCTTTTTTTGTAACAAAACTCATAAATATCAGGTACCTGACTGGTTTTACTGGGTCTGCAGGGAAGCTATGGGTGACGAAAGACAAAGCGGTCTTGTTCACTGACGGAAGATATGCAGAACAAGCTCCAGCTGAAACAGAAAACACTTCAATAGAGGTAGTTATACAGGCACAAGGTTTCGACAAGGCTCTAAAAGAATTAAGTGATGGAGTTACACGATTGGGATTAGAGGCTGCTTCAATCACATGGGAGCAGCAACAGCAAATCAGTGATTGGATTCCTTCAGTAGACCTTGTACCCACGGCGGGTCTTATAGAAAAAATACGTGAGATAAAAGATTCAGAAGAGTTAGAACACATGAAAGAAGCAGCATCCATCGCGGATAAAGCGCTTTCAGTAGCAACTGAAATGTTTGTCTCTGGAACAACTGAGAAGCACCTAGCTGCTGTACTCGATCATGAAATGCGTAAACACGGTGCTTCCGATCGTTCATTTGAAACAATTGTCGCCGCAGGACCTAACAGTGCGTTGCCACATGCTCGACCTACAGACCGCCCTTTTGAAGATGGTGATTTAGTCATATGTGATTTCGGGGCTTTAATTCATGGATATCACTCAGATATGACTCGATCGTTCCGTATAGGTGGCAGTGAAGAAGGTCAAGAGAGTGAAATTCTTCATTTGGTTTTGAATGCTCAGGAAGAAGGCTTGAAGACCGTTGTGAATGGAGTAGCAATATCTGATGTAGACGCAGCATGCCGAACAGTTATTGAAGAAGCAGGATACGGAGAACAATTTCTTCACAGCACTGGGCATGGAGTGGGCTTGGAGATACATGAAACTCCTGGGATAGGACAGAAGTCTGAAGGAAATTTGAAGAGTGGACAAGTGGTCACTGTGGAACCAGGAATTTACATATCTGGTTTAGGGGGCGTTAGATGGGAAGACTCAGTAATCGTGACTGACGAAGGATATGAACTGTTGACAAACTCTCCTAAAAGTATCCTCTAAAGTAGTTGACATGGTTCAGTCGGTTGAAGGTCGTAAATATTTAGAAGGAAGCAGAGCACCCGTCACGGAAGAGGTTACTGCACACAATCTGTCCGTAACAGGTCAAATTCCAGAGGAACTTGAAGGACGATGGCTTCGTAATGGACCAAACCCATATGGTTCTGTTGATCCCAAGACCTATCACTGGTTTTTAGGTGACGGGATGATACATGGGGTGCGACTTCGTGACGGGAAAGCAGAGTGGTATAGAAACCGTTGGGTGAGAGGAACAGATCTTGCTAAACGACTTGGAGAGGAACCACCTGAAGGAAAGTGTTTCAGAGGTTCTGGTTTTAGTCCGAATACTTCAGTCATCGGGCATAACGGTCTTACCTTGGCTCTAGTCGAAGCAGGAGTCAGTCCAATGTCTCTCACTTATGATCTTGAAACTATTGGTTACACCAATTTTGAGGGCACGTTACCGGGAGCTTTTACCGCTCATACAAAGTTTGATCCAATTGCAGAAGAACTCCACGGAGTTTGCTATGCGTATCCAGATATTCCAGATCGAGTGCAACATGTAATTGTAGGGATGGATAACCGGGTCACAAAAGTGACTGATGTTCCTCTTGAAGGTATGCCAATGATTCACGACATGTCACTAACTGAAAAATACGCGCTTATTTATGATTTGCCGGTATGTGTGAATATTGAGATGGCTATGGCTGGTAAAAGGTTTCCTTTTGCCTGGAGTGATGAACATGAACCGCGAGTAGGGCTGCTACCCAGAGATGGAGAAGCTAAGGACATTATTTGGTGTGAGGCTCCGAAATGCTATGTATTCCATCCAGTGAACGCATTTGATCTTGAAACCAGTGATGGGAACAGCAAGGTGGTCGTAGATCTTTGCAGATTTGATCGCATGTTTCATTCAGACTTACACGGTCCGTTTGAGTCAATTCCTAAACTTGCGCGATGGACTATTGATCCAAGCACAAGAACTGTCAGTGAGGAAATTGTGAGTGAACAGTCTCAAGATTTTCCCACCCATGACCCTCGATTGGTTGCCCGCAAGCATCGTTATGCCTATACCTCGTGGTTAGATTCAGGATCAACGTGCAGAACAGATATGGAAACTGGTGAGATTATTCATCATGATCATGGCGAGGGCCGGTTTGGAGGCGAACCACTATTTGTGCCTCGCGAAGAAAGTAGCGACGAAGAGGACGGATGGGTCATAGTTTGTGTCAATGACGTAAACCAAGGGCCAGCAGAGCTAGTAATTCTTGATGGAAATGACATAACAGGAAAACCTGTAGCTCGGATACATCTACCTCAAAGAGTTCCAGATGGGTTCCACGGATCTTGGATACCCGACTGTTCTACCCTGTAGTAAATATAAAGAACAAGAGTTGTTGGTTCCTTTCTGATTTCTGTCACTTATATTTAAGAGACCGGATAGCGGAAAAGGAAAGAGTATGGCCACAATCACTACTAACGATTTAAAGAATGGTATGACGCTCAACCTTGAGGGCTCTTTAGTTCAAGTAGTTGATTTTCAACATGTTAAACCTGGGAAAGGCCATGCTTTCGTTCGTACTACCTTGAAAAATGTTCGCTCTGGAGCAGTAGTGGATCGCACTTTCCGGGCTGGAGAAAAAGTAGAACGAGCCATAGTAGATAAAAGAGATATGCAATTCCTTTATAGAGAAGGCGCAGATTACGTATTCATGGATACTGAAACCTATGAGCAGTTGACAGTGACTCCTGAAACTCTCGGGGAAGCGACGAACTACCTTGTTGACTCCAGCACGCCACAATTGATTATGTATGGCGAAGAAGTAATTGGAGTAGAACTACCGGCTTCAGTACAGATTGAAATATCAGAAACCGAACCAGGCATCCAAGGAGATCGAGTATCTGGAGCACGAAAACCAGCCACCTTAGAAACCGGCTTAGTGGTTCAAGTTCCTTTGTTTGTAGAACAAAACGAAGTGGTCAAAGTTGATACTCGAACAGGCGAATATCTAGGTCGGGTCTGACCCTTAAGGGATAAGTAATGAGCGAAGAATTAGATACTGACTTTGGCTCTCGCCGAGAAGCAAGAGAAACCGTTCTCAATATTCTTTATGCTGCTGATAACCATGGGCAATCTCTTACTGATTATCTCGATGAGCAACCCGTAGAACCAGAACAATTCGTATCAGACCTGGTTAAAGGAATATCTACTCATTTGGAAAGAATCGATTCCATGATTGATCAGTTCGCTGAAGGATGGAGTACTGAACGCATGCCAATCATAGATAAGGCGTTACTGCGCATGGCGACTTACGAGGTTCTTTATCGCTTAGACATACCAATAGAGGCCATCCTCTCTGAAGCAGTAGCTTTAGCGAGCGAGTATTCAACTGAACAATCGAGCAGGTTCATTAATGGGGTAGTCGCAAGTATCTCTGAAGAAACTAGAACAAATAGCACCTAGTAATTAGTTGAATGTCTTTCTCAACTAGGACGAAGTTTTCAAAGATGGCGCGAGCACCGTTTTAATTTGCTACAGTTCTTTTTTGACCGTGAAGCGAGTCCTGTGAGGCTTGCACGGATCAGAGGAGTTCATAGAAGTGGTTGAAAAAGAACGAGTTCAAACGCCCCCTAAAGGGGGCGTTTTTGTTGCACACGCAAGAGTTTTAGACGCAGAAGACATCAAACGCGCAATTCAACGTATGGCCCATGAAATAGTTGAAAGAAATCATGGATTAGACAATGTTGTTTTGATAGGGCTTCAAACCGGGGGAGTAATGGTGGCAGAAATGCTCACTGAAGCTCTGAGTAAAATCAGCGGCACGAGCCCTCCTCAAGGGACACTAGATGTAGCGCTTCATCGCGATGACATAGGCATGCGACCCGTCATACCTGAAGCAGTAACAGATATTTCTGTTGATCTAGATGGGGCGACGATCGTTATCGCCGATGATGTTCTTTTTACCGGTCGGACTATTAGAGCGGCTTTAGATGCGCTTTGTGATTTTGGCCGCCCCAAAGAAATTCAACTTGCAGTGATGGTTGATCGCGGGCATCGAGAGTTGCCTATCAGACCTGATTATGTAGGAAAAAATCTCCCCACTCGCATATCAGAGATTGTAGATGTGAGTCCAGAAGGAGTAGATCTTGGGACGGTAGAAAAATGAATTCAATCCCATCTAGAAGCTTGCTGTCTATTGAAGGTATGACAAAAAGCGATATAGAAGAAATTCTGGATCTGACAGACACTTTTGATGAGATTGGACGCCGACCTATTCCCAAAGTTCCAGCGCTTAGAGGACGAACAGTTGCCACAGTATTTTTCGAGAATTCCACTCGAACTCGGCTTTCTTTTGAAACTGCAGCACGACGCCTCTCAGCAGACACAATGAGTTTCGGAGCAGGATCTTCATCACTCTCAAAAGGGGAAAGTATTCGCGACACTGTTGAGGTAATAGAAGCTTACGGAGCAGATGTTCTTGTAGTGAGGCATCCTGCTGCAGGGATAGCTCAACGCATTGATAATTGGACAGATGCACTGGTCGTCAATGCAGGAGATGGCTGTCACGAACACCCTACGCAGGCGCTACTAGATGCATATACCTTAAGAAAACATAAGGGTTCACTCAATGGACTCCGAATAGCCATTGTTGGTGATATAAGACATTCACGGGTTGCCAGATCCGATGTGCTTGCTTTTACGATGCTTGGAGCAGAGGTAGTACTAGTAGCCCCACCTACCTTGTTGCCCCCATCTCTTGAAGGATGGCCCGTAACTATTTCGTATGACCTAGATGAAGTGCTCCCAACATTAGATGTTTGTTATCTCTTGAGAATGCAGAATGAGAGAATCAGCGAAGGCCTAATTCCTTCAGTCAGAGAGTACACAGCGGACTACGGATTGAATATAAAACGTGCGGCAACACTTCCAAAGGACGCACTCATTTGCCACCCCGGTCCTACAAATCGTGGAATCGAAATTGAAGCAGCAGTAGCTTCAGACCCAAGATCAGTCATTCTTGATCAAGTATCAAATGGGGTCTCTATCCGAATGGCAGTTCTGTTCCTCCTGTTGGGCTCAGGACGCAACCTAGGCGCAACTAGTGAATTGGAAGGTGGACAATGAGTCTTGTAATTCGTGGTGGCACCATCATTGATTCAGAAGGTGAAAAGAAAGCTGATGTCGCGATAGGAGACGACGGACTAATCACGGAAGTTTCCTCAAACTTAAAAGGAGAAGAAGAAATTGACGCTTCTGGGTGCATTGTTACCTCTGGATTCGTTGATTTGCATAGTCATCTCCGTGAACCTGGGCAGGAAGACGCAGAAACAATAGAAACGGGGGCGAGAGGCGGAGCTCTAGGTGGTTACACGGCCTTAATTGCTATGCCGAACACGACGCCTGCTATGGACTGCCTAGCGGTTATTGAACAAGTCAGAGCTTTGGGGGAAAAATCGGTTTGTGAAATTATTCCTACCGGGACAATGACAGTAGGCCGTAATGGAGAACAGATGTCTCCAATGGGAGAACTAGTAGATGCTGGAGTAGGAATCTTTACCGACGACGGAAATGGTTTACAAGATCCTCGTTTAATGCGTCGAATTATGGAGTACAGCACTGGATTAACGCATCGGCTAGGACGTCCAGTCGTGCTAGCCCAACATTGTGAAGTTGAAGCTCTTTCTTCTGGCGGATACATGCATGAAGGGGCCTGGTCCTCTCGTCTTGGTATTCCTGGACAACCGGCAGAAGCTGAAGAACTTATGGTTTCACGAGATATAGCTCTCGTCCGCCTTACTGGCGCACACATGCATTTTCAGCATCTATCAACAGCAGGATCTGTTGAGATGGTTCGTCTGGCAAAACAAGAAGGTCTCCCAATAACCGCTGAGGCCACTACCCACCATTTCAGCCTTACCGATGAGTCATGTGCTTCTTATGACCCAGTGTTTAAGGTGCACCCTCCACTTCGTACCGATCAAGATGTAATAGCGGTGAGAAAAGGTTTATCTGATGGGACTATTGATGCGATTGCCACTGACCACGCTCCCCATACAGATCATTCAAAGGAAAAATCTTTCGATGAAGCTCCTCCGGGGATGCTTGGTCTTGAAACAGCCTTTAGCGTTTCTCTCGAAGACTCAGGGCTAGACCTACCGCAAATTCTCGCTCTTCTATCTTGGCGCCCAGCAGCAATAGCTGGAGTATTAGATCGACATGGAAACACTGTCTCAATAGGAGCAAAAGCTAACCTTTGCGTAATTGACCCTGATATCACATGGACAGTATCAGGCAATTTGATGGCGAGTAGGAGTTCAAACACTCCATACGAAGGACGACGTTTAAGAGGGCGTGTTCGGCACACAATTCAATCAGGAGAAGCTGTAGTGATAGATGGAGAAATCCAGCGATGACTCGAGATGTGAAGGTTGCGAGACTCGTGCTTGCCGATGGAACAACATTTGAAGGTGAGATGATTGGAGCCCCACCAATTAATGGAGTTACCACCGGAGAAGCTGTATTCAACACTGTTATGTCGGGGTATCAAGAGGTAATCACTGACCCTTCCTATGCCGGGCAGATAATAACTTTCACCTATCCACACATAGGAAATTATGGAGTGAATAATGAGGATTATGAGAGCGGAAATCCCTTTTGTTCCGGAGTTATCGTCCGACAACTCAGCAGAAGAACAAGTAATTGGCGTGCCACCAATAGTCTTGATGCATTTTTAAAAGAGCATGAAGTACCTGGAATAGCAGGAATAGACACTCGACGCCTTACACGCCATCTCAGGGATCAAGGTTCAATGCCAGCAGCTTTTGGACAGGGAGACTTAAAAGAGTTAATTCAATCTGCCCAGAAAGCTCCGCCTACAGATGGAATTGACCTCGTCTCAACTGTTACCTGTAAAACAAAATATATTGTTCCTTCTCTCGGTGGAACTAGGCGAATAGTTGCCTATGACTTCGGTATAAAAACCACAATTCTTCATCATCTATCAAAATTAGGTGAAGTCATTGTAGTTCCCGCTCAGACCTCATACGAAGAGGTTCTAGATCAAGAACCAGACGGAGTCTTCTTATCAAACGGACCAGGGGACCCTGCACCACTAACAGATATACGTTCAAACATCTTATCGCTTCTTGGAGAAGTACCAATATTTGGGATATGTCTTGGTCACCAATTACTTGCCGCAACTCTTGGAGCTGAAACTTATAAATTGCCATTTGGCCATCATGGAGGAAATCATCCTGTAAGAAACTTAAAGACAGGAGCCGTTGAAATAACAAGCCAAAACCATAACTATTGCGTAGCTGACGGAGGCATTCCTTCTGTTGACCTAACGCATATTAACTTGAACGATGAAACCATTGAAGGTCTCCGTTGCCAAGAAGTCCCAGCATTTAGTGTTCAGTATCACCCTGAAGCAGCCCCAGGACCACATGATAGTCAGTACCTTTTCAAAGAATTTGAAGAACTGATGGCGAAAACTAATGGGGGTAAGTTCTAGTGCCAAGACGAACAGATATCTCCAGCATTCTCCTTATTGGATCCGGACCCATTGTTATTGGACAGGCTTGCGAATTTGACTATTCAGGAACTCAAGCATGCCGGGTGTTGAAAGAAGAGGGTTATCGAGTGATTCTTGTCAACTCTAACCCTGCAACCATAATGACAGATCCTGATTTTGCTGATGCAACTTATATTGAACCTCTTCGGCTAGATGTCTTAACAAGAGTGATTGAACAAGAACGACCGGATGCACTTCTACCAACACTTGGAGGGCAGACAGCACTAAATCTTGCCATGGAATTAGTTGAAGCCGGAGTGCTTGATAAATATGGAGTTGAACTTATTGGAGCGCGTTCTGAAGCAATTGCTACCGCTGAAGATCGACATCTATTTAAAGAAGCGATGCTGGAAATCGGTTTGCAAGTTCCAGCATCTGGTATCGCTCATTCGCTTGAAGAAGCACAAGAAGTAGTGAAAGACTTAGGGCTTCCAGTCATAATTCGTCCCGCCTACATACTTGGGGGCAAAGGGACAGGCATGGCTGCCACTATAGAAGAGTTTGACAAGGCAGCTCAGAACGGTTTAGATGCCAGCCCCATCACAGAAATATTGATAGAACAGTCAATTGCTGGATGGAAAGAATTCGAACTAGAAGTCATGAGAGATCAGGATGATAATTGTGTCGTCGTGTGCTCAATAGAAAACTTTGATCCCATGGGAGTCCATACCGGAGATTCAATCACAGTGGCACCGGCTCAAACTCTCACAGATATTGAATATCAAGAAATGAGAGACGCCTCTTTCGCTTGCTTAAGAAGGGTAGGAGTTGAAACAGGTGGTTCTAACGTTCAATTTGCAGTTAACCCTAAAAATGGTGACCAAGTCGTTATAGAGATGAACCCGAGAGTGAGTCGATCTTCTGCTCTCGCGTCAAAAGCGACAGGATTTCCAATCGCGAAAATAGCAGCAAGACTTGCAGTGGGTTACACCCTTGATGAGATCCCTAATGACATCACGAAAAAAACCCCCGCAGCTTTCGAACCAACTATTGATTACGTCGTAACTAAAATTCCGCGCTGGGCATTTGAAAAATTCCCTGGAGCTGAAGGAATTCTTGGCACGTCTATGCAGTCTGTTGGAGAGGTAATGGCCATAGGTAGAACATTTACCGAGTCTTTACAGAAAGGCCTTCGCTCTCTTGAAAATGGTCGGCTTGGTTTAAATGCGGATCCAGCTGAAAAATCTCTTAATGAAATGAACGACAAAGACCTCCGTGCAGCAGCAAAAATAGCTACTCCGGATCGTATATATCAAGTAGAAGCATTATTCCGGCGAGGATTTACCGTTGACGAAATCCATTCTGACACTTCTATAGATCCGTGGTTTTTGGATCAAATATTGGCTATTACAGAAGAGCGATCATATTTAGAAAATGAAAATCTCGACACGCTAGATAAACGGTCATGGAAGAGGGCGAAACAGCTTGGATTTTCTGATGCTCAATTGGCTTATCTTTGGAAAACGCAAGAGTCTCTAGTGAGAGAAAAACGGGAAGACCTCGGAATAATTCCTACTTATAAAACAGTAGATACATGCGGAGCTGAGTTCGAAGCTGACACCCCTTATCATTATTCCACTTGGGAAGATGAGAATGAGGTGCAACCATCTGACCGGCCTAAAATCATGATTCTTGGCTCTGGACCGAATCGAATAGGTCAAGGTATTGAATTCGATTATTGCTGTGTGCATGCAAGCTTTGCTTTACGTTCAGCTGGATACGAAACGATTATGGTTAATTGCAACCCTGAGACAGTTTCAACAGATTATGACACTAGCGATCGATTATATTTTGAGCCATTAACCCACGAAGATGTCTCTCACGTCATAGACGTAGAAAAACCAGAGAGGATAATTGTTTCACTCGGCGGTCAGACACCGTTGAAACTAGCTTCTGTTCTTCCTGAAGAACTTATTGCTGGGACTAGCCCTCGGTCAATTGACATTGCAGAAGATCGTGAACTTTGGAACGATTTGTGTAGAAGTATTGATATCAATCAACCACCCGGTGGGACAGCTGTCAATCTAGATGAAGCACGAAAAATAGCTGACGATGTTGGCTTCCCTGTATTGATAAGGCCCTCATATGTGCTTGGTGGTCGTGCTATGGAAATTGTTTATGACCATTCTCAGTTAGAGAAAGCCATGGCAGAACTTTTGCAATTTGGAAGTTTGGGAATAGAGGGAGGACTTTCTGCAGAGCGGCCAGTGCTTGTTGATCGGTTCTTAGAAGAAGCAATCGAAGTAGATGTTGATGCTATTCGAGACTCTACCGGTGATGCTGTCATAGGGGCAGTGATGGAACATGTGGAAGAAGCAGGTATTCATAGTGGAGATAGTGCATGTGTTATACCACCGCCACACTTAAGTAAAGAAGTCATAGCGCAAATTGAAGAATTTACGTTGCAAATAGCAGAAGCTCTTGACGTAAAAGGGCTGATCAATGTTCAATTTGCAGTAAAAGAAGATCAGATTTATGTAATCGAAGCTAATCCTCGTGCTTCACGGACTGTGCCTTTTGTTGCTAAAGCGACGGGAGTTCCATTGGCAAAAATAGCTAGCCGAGTGATGGTCGGAGCCACACTTTCAGAACTACGAGAAGAGAAGTTGCTTGTACCCCCTGTCTCTGGAGATCATGTTGCAGTCAAAGAAGCAGTACTTCCGTTTAATCGGTTCCCAGAAGCTGACCCTGTGCTCGGACCAGAAATGCGTTCCACAGGAGAAGTGATGGGTATAGACCTAACAACTGGTTTAGCTTTTGCCAAGTCTCAAATTTCTGCAGGAGGAGCATTGCCGGAATCAGGAACAGTGTTTATGTCTCTCGCAGATAGGGATAAGGAAACAGGACTTGAAGCTGCACGAAGCCTCTCAGACTTAGGCTTAGAAATAGTAGCAACAAAAGGAACAGCAGAATATTTAGAAAAAAATGGAATAGTAATTAAGGAAATAGTGGCAAAACTTGATGAAGAAGGAACAGATGCGGTAGAACTAATTCGCTCTGGATCAGTTCAACTTGTAGTTAACAGTCCTCATGGGCGCGGGCCACGTGCTGACGGAGATCATATTCGTGGAGCAGCAGGAGCAGAAGATATTCCACTTCTAACCACTGCATCTGCGGCATTAGCAGCAGCCAAGGGCTTGCATGAATGGAAAAATAGTTCACTTGAAGTCCGAACTCTTCAAACATATCACCAAGGTGTAAAAACTGAGAAGCAACATGAAGAATAGTTCAAACACTGATTTCACTACAAAAATAGGGTCCGTAGTTCTTCCAAATCCTGTCATGACTGCATCAGGAACATCTGGACAGGGTGCTGAACTTTCAAGATACTTTGATCTTTCTTCACTTGGAGCAGTAGTTGTAAAATCACTACATGTTAAACCCTGGTCTGGGAACCCTTCACCTCGGTTGCATCCGACTTCTGCAGGAATGATAAATAGTGTCGGGCTTCAAGGCCCTGGAGTCAAAGAATGGTTAAAAACCGATCTTCCACTTTTGGAAAAAACTGGAGCAAGAGTCGTTGTGAGTATCTGGGGTCAAACAATAGAAGAGTTTGCTCAGGCAGCGGAACTACTAACAGATGCTTCAGACACTGTGATAGCCGTAGAAGTCAATGCATCTTGTCCAAATGTAGAAGACAGAACGAATCTTTTTGCTCATTCAGCAGCAGCAACATCCGAAGTTGTAAAAGCTTCTTTAGTTTCAGGAAGGCCCTGTTGGGCAAAGCTCAGTTCAAATACACCGTATTTACCTGAAATTGCACGGGCAGCCAAAGAAGCCGGAGCGGAAGCCGTAACAGTTGCAAACACATTATTAGGAATGGCGATTAATACAGATACTCGCAAACCCGTTTTAGGAGCAGTACGAGGTGGAGTCTCAGGTCCTGCAATTAAGCCGATAGCACTTCGCTCAGTTTTTGATACTTATGCTGAGAATCCTGAACTACCGATCATTGGAGTAGGAGGGATTTCAACTGGGAAAGATGTTTCTGAGTTCTTGATGGCTGGCGCAACTGCAATACAGATAGGAACAGCAACTTTCGCTAATCCTCGAGCTCCTCAAAAGATCCTCAAAGGATTTTCAAAATGGTGTAAAGATCAAGGTTTAGATCAAGTAAATAAATTAATTGGAGTAGCCCATGGCTGAAGAAAATTTAGATAGTGGTGAATTTGATGAAATAGATGAAGGGGAAGTTCCATCAGAAATCCGATCTCGGTTAGCGCTGGCATTAGATGTTGATGATGTTGTTGCCGCTCGACGACTCGCTGCTGATCTTGATGAATTTTTTGGAACTATAAAAGTAGGACTAGAACTATATACAGCCGCAGGTCCAGATGTAATTGCAGGACTTGTCGCAAATAGATGGGATGTATTTGCTGATCTCAAATTGCATGACATACCTACCACAGTTAACAAAGCTGCCCGAGTTGTTGGATCATTAGGCGTCAGGTGGTTGACCGTTCACACATCAGGCGGTGAGGCGATGCTTCAAGCAGCAGTAGAAGGATTGGCAGAAGGAGCAGAGGGTCTTGAAGAGACGCAACCAGGAGTCTTAGGAGTGACAGTTCTAACTAGTGACGCAGAAGCCTCTGCAGAAATACTCAAACAACGAACTTCACTTGCAGTAGAAACCGGATGTGCTGGAATTATTTGTGCCGCTCCAGACTTACCTATTACGGAACCGTGGAGAGATCAACTAATACGAGTAGTACCAGGTACACGAATGCCAGGATCTGAAACTCATGACCAGGCACGAGTCCTAACGCCGCAGCAAGCCATAAATGACGGAGCTGACATCTTAGTTATCGGTAGATCAGTGACGTCTGCAGAAGAACCAATTCTGGCTGCAGCCGAACTTGTTAGTTATTTGCTCGGATGATTTCACCAAAAGCTTTTTCGACGCTAAAGTCCCTTTCATGACAGGACTTCCAGAACTCACTGACGAACAACGAAGAGCTGCTTTAGTTAAAGCAGCCGAAGCTCGGCGAGCTCGAGCCGAAATTAAAGAATTGTTAAAAATGGGTTCTCTCACGTTTCCAGGGCTTCTTGAACGCGCTGACAACGATCCGGTTATAGCAAAGATGAAAGTTTTAACTGCTTTAGAGTCGTTGCCGAAACTTGGCAAAGTAAAAGCTAGAAGAACGATGGAGGAAATAGGCATTAGTGAAAGTCGAAGACTTAAGGGCCTAGGGAGCCAGCAGCGCTCCGATCTACTAGCTCGTTTCTCATAGATAACTAATGACATTTACTAACAGAGAACCACTTTTAGTGGTTCTCTCAGGCCCAGGTGGAGTAGGTAAAGGTGTTCTCGCAGAGAAACTCGTAACTCAAGACAAAGATTTAGAACTAAGCCGCTCATGGACAACTCGACTGCGTAGATCCGACGAAGATCCGCAAGCTTACAAATTCGTCAGCCGTGACGATTTTCTTCATCACCAAGATCTCGGAGGATTCATTGAGTGGAATGAGTTCCTAGGTGAACTTTATGGAACTCCTGCTCCTGATCCTTCTGTTTCACATGGCATTCTTTTAGAAATAGATGTGGCTGGCGGTAAACAAATCAAGGAGAACTACAGTGACGCTTTGTTGATTTTTGTTGATGCTCCAAGTGTGAAAGAACAACGCCGCCGTCTTATTGAACGTGGAGATAGCGAAGAACGCGCAGAAGAACGAATTATTGAAGGAGAACGAGAAAGAACCGAAGCTGAGGTTTTGGGGTATTTGAAAGTCATCAATGACGATCTGGATGAAACGGTAAAAATAATCCAAGAATTTATTGACGACAAACGACTTATTTAGATTCTCAAACATCGACCTATCGAGGTAAAGAGCGTCATATCTGATACCGTTTATACGTCTGAAACACCGTTCAGACATGAAACATCAACCAAGGGTGAGGTATTTTTGTGAAGGGTCACGACACCATGATTACCCCCGAGATAGAAGGACTTCTAGATCGGGCAGAGTCCAAATTTCGTTTAGTTGCTCTAAGTTCAAAAAGAGCTCGACAAATCAACGCGTATTTTAATCAATTAGGAGAAGGGCTTGGATCCTCTATTCCTCCACAACTTCCTTCAACTGCTCGTAAGCCTCTGTCTATAGCATTTGAAGAAATTTCAGCTGACAAAATAATCCCTGTTGAAATCTCAGAAGATTCCGAACCAACAGAAGAAGAATTAATGGCAATTGAAGCCGTGGAAGAATCAGAACTCGAAGAAACCGTTGAGTCTGAAGAAACAAGCGACGAAAGCGCTTGATTTAACCTTGAACCTATGGGCATCTTTGATGGTCGCCGAATTGTTTTAGGAGTAACTGGGGGCATAGCTGCGTATAAGGCAGTTGAAGTTTGCCGCCGCCTAGTAGATGCAGGGGCTCATGTTTCTCCCATTCTCACTAAGGGAGCCGAAAAGTTCATAGGCCGAGCAACATTTGATGCTTTGGCCTCAGAAAAAGTCCAGACTTCTTTATGGGAAGAAGAGCATCCAATACCACATACAAATCTAGGACAAAAAGCTGATTTGATTCTGGTTTGCCCCGCTACAGCTCGGCTACTTTCCGATTACCGAACTGGTCGCTCTGCTGACTTATTAACTGCAACTCTTTTAGCTACTCGGGCCCCCGTAATAGTTTGCCCTGCAATGCATACTGAAATGTGGGAACAACCTTCAGTCCAAGAAAACATTAAAGAGTTGATTCAACGTGGTGTAGAAATTGTCGGACCAGAAGAAGGACGTTTAGCAGGAGGGGATGATGGCGCAGGTCGTCTTTCTGATCCGGTTTCCATAGTAGCAGCGGTCGAAAGAGTGTTGAATTCAGGTTTAAATTCTCAAATTCAAGACTTTGCAGGCCTTCAGGTCCTAGTTTCAGCAGGTGGAACTAAAGAACCCATCTGTCCTGTTCGCTATATCGGTAATAGGTCTTCCGGTAAACAAGGACACGCCATAGCTATAGAAGCAGCAACTAGAGGAGCAGTAGTTACTTGTGTCACGACTGAGCCAAGTCAATCCCCACAACATCCTCATCTGCGAGTCGTAGCAGTTGAAACTGCAGATGAAATGGCACAAGCAGTTTTTTCTCAAGCTGCTAAAAGCGATTTAGTGATAATGGCGGCAGCTGTGGCAGATTTCACGCCTGTAACAAAAAGCGATAAAAAAATAAAGAAATCTGAAGAAGGTCTAGAAATACATCTTGAACCAACAGTAGACATTCTTGCTTCTCTGGGCTCTTCTCATAATGGAAAACAAATCTTGGTGGGTTTTGCAGCAGAAACAAACGACCTAGAAGAGAACGCGAAGAAAAAACTCAATACAAAAGGTGTTGATTTGATCGTAGCAAATGATGTTTCTGAAGCGAATGTTGGTTTCAACCACGATACAAATGCAGCAGTTTTGTTTGATTCAACGGGAAGAAGAACTGAACTGCCTCTTGCCGATAAACGGCATATAGCACAAGCGATACTGGATATCGCTCTAAAGTTGAGAGTTGACAAGCATAGAGAAATCGGAGAAACACAATGAGTCGTAAATGGACCTTTACTTCAGAATCTGTAACTGAAGGACATCCCGACAAGATGGCAGATCAAATTTCTGATGCTGTTCTTGATGCAATGTTGGCTGAAGATTCTGAGAGCAGAGTTGCCTGTGAAACTCTACTCACGACTGGTTTAGTTGTAGTTGCGGGGGAAGTTACCTGCAAAGGATATGTGGACATTCCCAATATTGTGAGAAACACCATAAAAGAGATTGGATACGATCGCGAAGATTTCGGATTCGACGGTGATACTTGTGGAGTTATGGTCTGTCTTGATGGACAATCCGCGGATATAGCTCAAGGAGTTGATGACTCTGAAGAAACTCGCTCCGTTAACTCAAATAGTGAAGAAGATCTAGATCGTCAAGGAGCAGGTGACCAAGGCATGATGTTTGGTTACGCCTGTGATGAGACAGAAGAACTGATGCCTTTGCCCATCAACCTTGCTCATCAGATGGCGGCGCGTCATGCCTCAGTACGTAAATCAGGTGCAATTCCATATTTAAGACCAGATGCTAAAACTCAAGTCACGTTTGATTATGAGGATGATCGACCAGTTCGCTTAAAGACAGTTCTTGTTTCAACACAGCACAATGACGGAATTGACCGTGACTCAATGATTCGTCCTGACCTTATTGATGAAGTGATCCGTCCAGTAATTCCAGAACAATTCTCTGATGATGACTACCAGGTTTACGTAAATCCCACTGGACGCTTTGTTATAGGTGGACCAGTTGGAGACGCAGGCCTCACGGGCCGGAAAATAATTGTTGATACTTATGGGGGAATGGCCCGTCATGGAGGAGGAGCTTTCTCCGGCAAAGACCCAAGTAAAGTTGATCGTTCTGCAGCCTACGCTTCTCGCTGGGTTGCGAAGAATCTTGTAGCAGCGGGAGCGGCTCGTAAGTGTGAGGTTCAGGTAGCTTATGCAATAGGTATGGCTAGGCCAGTTTCTATTTACGTTGAAACCTTCAATACCGAAACCGTAGATCCGGAGAAAATATCAGATTGTGTGAACGAAATATTTGATCTCCGCCCTGCTGCAATCATTCGAGATCTTGACCTAAAGCGTCCTATTTACAAAGACACAGCCGCTTATGGCCATTTTGGGCGAGAAATGTTTCCTTGGGAGCAGATAGGAAAAGTTGAAGAAATCCGTTCTGCTCTGGGATTAGATTAGGCGATAGACCATGCCCGGCAAAATGTCGGATCAGAACCAACTGCCCTTTGAAGATATAAATCCCGATTCTGAGCCTAAAGAAGAGAAAATTGGGAGAGTTGTTCGAGTTCTACCAGATGTAGGTGGAGTAGATCGCCCATTTGATTATCTGGTGCCTAGCGACTGGATTACTACTGGTCGAGATAAAGGTCTTCAGGTTGGCAGCAGAGTGCGGATTCCTTTTGGGCCGAGACGTGTAGCTGGGTGGATAGTTGAAGACCACGTAGATCCACCAAAAGGAGTCAAACTTCGCGAATTAACAAAAATTAGCGGCATGGGCCCCAGTTCAGAAATAATTAAGGTAGCTCGTTGGGTTTCTTACAGGTGGGCAGGAAAACTTTCTTCTGTCTTAAAGACCGCTTCACCGTTAAGGAACATAAATCGGTTACCTTCTTCCCCATCTAATATTTCAATTGGAGCCATACCACCTGTTTGGGCAATAGAAGCTTTAGAAAAATCAAAAAGAATTTTAAGAATGCCACCCACTGAAGATGTTTTACCACTAATTAAAGCAGCTATAAGAAAGGGAGATGTCTTAGTTATTGTTCCGTCAATTGACATGTCTAAATCATTTACAGACAGTCTAGAGAAAATAGGAATTCCTGTTTCATTGATGCCTCACCACTGGGCGAAAGCTGCTGCTGGTGGAGTGGTTGTTGGGACTCGGTCTGCAGTATTAGCTCCTGTTCGTAAGTTGGCAGCAATACTGGTATTTGATGAGCATAACGAAGCCCTCAAAGAAGAACGAATGCCCACTTGGCATGCTCGAGAAGTGGCTATAGAAAGAGCTCGCCAAGCTAGAGTTCCTTGTGTTCTAGTTTCACCAACTCCCAGTTTGGAAGCATTGCAGTGGGGTGAGTTACAGAAATTTCCAAAGGTTCATGAATTTAAAAGCTGGGCCAAGATAGAAGTTATTGATCGGCGCGAAGAAGAGCCCATAAGAACTGGACTCTTGAGCGATGCCTTAGTTCCACTAATAAGAGCAAACGGTAAAGAACCGACTATCTGCGTACTTAATAGAAAAGGAAGGTCTCGGCTGCTTGCATGCTTGAATTGTGGAGAGTTGGTTAGGTGTGAGGATCATCAAGTTCCACTAATTCAAGATAAAACTGAAATGCTCCTCTGTCCTATAGATGAAGGTCGCAGGCCATCCTTATGCGTTAGCTGTGGTTCTACACGTTTCAAAAATCTCAGAGCCGGAGTTAGTCGCTTGCGTGAAGAAATTGAGGCATTGGCACGTCAACCAACTATGGAGATTACTCCTGAGACAAGTGTCAATGATATTTTGGGATACAAATTATTCGTTGGAACCCAAGCCGCCTTACACCGATTCAAGAAAGCTTCTCAAGTCATCTTTCTTGACTTCGACCAAGAAATTCTTGCACAGCGTTTCCGTGCGAATGAACAGGCTTTGTCTCTATTAGCGCAAGCTTCTCGTTTGGTGGGGTCACGTGATGGTGATGGGAAGATAGTAGTTCAAACTAGACAACCCGATCATGAAGTACTTCAAGCAGCAATTAATGGAAATCCTGAACTTCTATCCGTACCAGAATTAGAAAGAAGAAAAATATTAAACCTCCCTCCTTTTTCTGCGCAGGCAGAGATTTCTGGAGCATCTGCAGAAGCGTTTATGAATTTATTAGGAAAGCCAGAAAATATAAAAATCATGGGGCCAAGAGATGGATCTTGGCTAATTCAAGCACAGAATTCAGAAAGTTTGGCTGAATTATTGAACAAAACAGAGCGTCCAAGTGGGAGGCTTCGAATTCAAGTTGATCCTCAGAATATTTGAATTAAGAATTCCATATTCTGCGGTGAGTTTCGTAGAGAGCGATACCAGCAGCCGTCGCAACATTTAGGCTCCCTACTCGTCCTAGTTGAGGAATAAAAGCGACAGAATCACAGGCATCAAGAGTTAAAGATGAGAGCCCTCGATCTTCATGCCCAAAGACTAAGCACGTTTTTTCCTCAATGGGAACTTCAAATATTGGCGTCGCCTCTTCAGATAGTTCAATCCCCAATAAAGAAAAACCTGAATCCTTAATTTGGGTTATAGCCTCTTCAATCTCTTCGCAAAAAGACCAAGTCAAATATCGATCTGTTCCTAAAGCGGTACGTGCAACTTTTGGGTGAGAGGGAAGAGGTGTAGCTCCAGAAAGCCAGATATGTGAGCTCCGATACGCAGCAGCAGTACGAAGAATCGCACCAACATTAAATGGAGTTTGCACGCTATCTAGGAGTATCGCTATGTCAGATTTGGTTTGTCGTCGCCATTCGCGATGAAGCCTTTTAAGACCCGTACTATCAAGATTCTTCATCTTTTTCCTTTCTGGTGACATCTAACAATCGGAAACCTTTTCTCGAGCCACGTCGATTAGTATCCCAGCCTTTTGTCTCTAGCCAACTGGCTAAAGAGTCAGAACCTAGGTGGCGTTGTATAACTAAATGAGCTGATCCATTAGCACTGAGACGATTCAACCATTCTAGGAGCAGTTGGTGAAGGGATTCTTTACCGATCCTAATTGGAGGGTTGGACCAGATTGAATCAAAAAAGAGATGCTTTGGTATTTCTTCAGGAAGGCAGGTAAAGACATTCTTTGATTCCATTTTTTTAGCATTTAATCGACAAAGCTCAAGTGCCCGCAAGTTGGTATCAGTGGCCCATACCGTTGCATCTGGATACCGTTTCCCCAAGGTGCATGCGATAGGTCCGTATCCACAACCTAAATCTAAAATGTTCTTAACTGATGAAGGAATAGAAGGTCCGTTCATTAAAAGATAACGGGTTCCTTTATCTACTTGATTCGCTGAGAAAACCCCGCGGTCGGTAGTCAAACTAAGATCAACATCAGGTAGGAGCAACTTCACCTCTTTTTGACGGGAAGTGGAATTAGGGTTAGATACCCAGTAGTGCTGATCGGAGTCATCCATAGCCTGACGATAGTCTTATCTTATGGGTTCATACGAAATAAGAACATTTGGTGATCCAGTGCTGCGAACAGTAACGGATGAAGTTACTGATATAGACGCAGCATTGGTGAAGGTGACAGACAATATGTTTTCGTCAATGTACGACGCAGCGGGCATAGGTCTTGCAGCACCACAAGTAGGAATCCAGAAAAGGTTTTTCGTTTATGACCATGGAGAACATTCAGGAGTAATCCTGAATCCAAAAATTGTGGAATCTGATGGTGAATGGGTTTTTGAAGAAGCCTGCCTTTCCATACCAGGGCTTTCTTGGGAAATAATTCGTCCTAAAACAATTCATTTGGTGGGAGTAGACCTCCATGGAAATGAAGTATCAATAGAAGCAGATGAACTTGAAGCGCGACTATTTCAACACGAAATAGATCACTTAAATGGTGTCTTGTTGCTTGACCTTCTTGATGATGAGAGTCGTCGACTAGCTTTAACCGAGTTAAGAGAACTAGATCTCAAACGTGCTTCCAAACCGGCTTCAGATCCCGGAGAATTGCGGTTGCCTTGATAGCTTCTCTTCCGACGAATCCTACGCGATTGGTTTATTTAGGGACACCAGAGATAGCAGTATCTCCGTTAGTTGAACTATGTGATGCAGGGTTTGAAATAGCGATGGTTGTTACTGGTCGAGACAAGCGACGGGGAAGAGGGTCTTCTCTGAGTCATAGCCCGGTGAAGGTTAAGGCATTAGAGCTCGGATTACCGGTGACCCATGAGTTATCTGATCTTCTGCATGTGGAAACTGACCTTGGAGTGGTCGTAGCCTTTGGTCAAATCATTTCAAAGAATTATTTAGAGCAGATACCGATGCTCAACTTGCATTTTTCGCTACTCCCGCGGTGGCGAGGAGCGGCACCGGTAGAGAGATCTATTCTGGCTGGAGACTTAATTACTGGTGTTTGTCTCATGGTTGTGGAAGAAGAATTAGACACTGGAAGTATTTGTGCAAGACAAGAAGTAGAAATAGGAGATCAGACAGGAGACGAACTTCGACAGAATCTTGTAGAAGTTGGAAGTTCAATGCTTGTTAAGACACTCAAAACGGGACTCAAGATGCCTGTTCCTCAAACTGGTTCACCTACATATGCTCATAAAATTTCGCCAGATGACCTTCTTTTAGATTGGAACCAGCCGGTAGAGGAACTAATGAACAAGATTCGCCTAGGAGGCGCTTGGACTACATTTCGTGGAAACCGTTTTAAAATATGGTCGGCTTCAGTTGGTTCTGCACTATCTAAGCCAGTTGGAACAATTTCTGATGATCAAGTAGCTGGGGTAAATGGCTCTCTTAAGTTGCTAGAGGTACAAGCTGAGAATCGAGGACGTCAGTCTTTTGATTCTTGGCAGTCGGGGGCTCGACTCAACTCTGAAGACCGGTTTATCTAATGGTAGAAGGAGCTGCACCTCGTCGTACAGCGGTCAAAGTTCTTGAAAGAATCGAAAATGACGGTGCTTTTGCAAACTTAGTCCTCAATACAACTTTAGAAAAATCTAAGTTAGACAGCAGAGATCGCGCTTTTGTTACAGAAATGGTCTATGGGACTACGAGAATGAGGCGAGCTTGTGACTATACGCTTGATCGATTCTTACATGATGAAATAGAGCCCTTGGCAAGAACGATTCTTCGATTAGGAGTATGGCAAATAATATTTGGTGGTGTTCCAGCTCATGCCGCAGTATCAGCAACTGTTGAAGTAGCTCCACGTCGTATCCGCGGACTTTGTAATGCGGTTTTGAGACGAATTAGCGAAAACCCTGTTACTGATTGGCCATCTGAAGCTGTTGAACTTAGTTATCCAGATTGGCTGGTAAACCTTCTCAAATCGGATATTGGTGAACAAAATGCTTTAGTGATGGCTAAAACTATGAATGAGCCTGCACCTGCTGTGACTCGTGACGATGGTTATCATCAGGACTTGTCCTCACAGATGGTTGCCGAGCTAGCTGGTAGCGACCTAAGAGATGGTGACTCCATTTTGGATCTGTGTTCAGCGCCAGGAGGGAAAGCTACGCTTATAGCCTCTGGTGGGGTGTGGACGGTTGCAGCAGATTTGCGAAAGAATCGGATAGGGCTTGTGGCAGAAAATGCACAACGACTTGATACTGATCTTTCTCTGGTGGTTTCTGATGGCTGTTTTCCTCCATTTAAACCGAAAGTCTTTAACCGAGTATTGGTAGATGCTCCATGTTCAGGGTTAGGAGTTTTGCGACGTAGAGCCGATGCCCGTTGGCGAGTATCCAAAGAGGAAATCAAAAGGCTGTCTTTTTTGCAAGAAGAACTTCTCCTCTCTGCCCTGAACCTAGTGGCTCCTGGAGGGCAACTAATTTACAGCGTATGTACAGTTACCTCTGCGGAAACAACTGAAGTCGATGAACGTTTTAGAGCTAAGACAGGAGTTCAATCTTGTGGACCGCTGCCAGACCCATGGAGAGTTCACGGGCAAGGAGGAATGATTCTTCCCCAGGATCTAAATAGTGAAGGAATGGCAATTTTTCGTTACCACGTTGAATGAACTTATTGTTCTACGGTTCCCACCGGTGCATGGTCGGATTCAATGTTCTGAAGGTAAATTTCGCCATCAAGATTGCCAAGCATATGGGTATTGTTGGTGTGTCCTGTTGAAACAGCCACGTGTTCGTTACTGAGGAAAATGGTCTGTTCAATTCCTGACCGGTTGTAGACGGCGTAGCCATTGCTAAATTCCCTAATGAACAAACCTTCAACTTCATTAAGGGTTTGACGTTTATTGCTGACTGGTTCTCCAAGGTTGGCATCCCAGAATTCGTACCAATTATGGTTATGGTCACTTATAGGTTCGGCGTTGTCATCACCAAATACGATATGTTCGTCGGAGTGGGTTAAGGCGAGGGTAGTAAAAACACGCATCCATCGTTGGTTTTCTTCTGAATCTCGTTCTGCAACTCGTGTTTCATCATTGCCATAGTCATAAACAACCCGCCAGCCTTCTAAGCAGTTGATCCGTGGTTCCTGGAGGTTTTCGGAAGCCCAGTACAGGGTGTCTTCCACCTCTATTAGGTGATCGACTGTGTACCCCTTGGAATAGTCGGGTTTGTAAAGTTCCATGAACGTGCCGTTTATATAGGGAGCAGATAGGGGAGCTTTCCATTCATTCGTGTTTACTAAGATTAGAAAGTCATCTCCGACGATTTCTCGGATGCGACGAAGGATAGTCAATCGTGATTCGAGTTCTTTTTCTTGAGTCATATAGAAGGTGGACCAATCTAGGAAAGAAGCGGCAGTCCGGTGATGCTCGTTCCACCAGTCAAGGAAAATTCCATCTACGATGCCGGACTCTTTTAAGGCAAGAGCTTTTTGGGCGATTAACTCAATGAGTTCTGGTTGACTGAAGTCAACGAGTCCGGAGAGTGCCTCCTCAGCTTCGATAATGCCGTTCTTGTTGGCGTCTTCACCCCACCCAGGAACAGGGTTTCCATTAGTGTCCCAGAACCAAAAGGGAGATTCGGGTGGGTAGAGACCGTACTCCCACCATTCAAGATCATCCTCATTAAGTTCAATTTTTCCTTCTCTGTATTCCACAGATATCAACGTCTTGATGTTCGGGTTGAGGCGTAAGAGTTCTTCCTTTAATTTCTTTGCTTTCGTTAATGCAGGGTCATTATCGGTATCAACGAGAATCGTGGAAAGTCCTTGATATGGCTGTTCTTCTGTTGCTTTCCAGAGGAGGTCAAATGAGTATGGTGTGTCCCAGTAGAGATCATGTCGAGCGATATTTTCCAACGTTGTAGAATCTGGACGGTTCTGCACGCCATTCCAGGCTTGACAAATTCTTGGAAAACTCGAAGGTTCAGCAACAGAGATGTTAGAGATATCAACGGGTTCATCTTCATCAAGAGGATCGTTTGTGGATTCAGTCTCTGAAGAAACTTCAGATGCTTGCAAAAAATCTATTTTGTCTTCAGTGGTTCTAGATGCGCTTGAACAACCTAATGAAAGTAGAAGAGAGCATGTTAGAGGGCCTATCAAAGTTAGAACTTTACGACTGTTCATAACCAGACAGTAACTTAAGAATGGACCGTTAGGTAGATCAAGATTCTTTTCAAAGAATTAGACGTTCTTTAAAATGTTCAAGGACTAGATTCAACGCATCTTGAGTCGGATGACCTGATTCTTCTATCACTTCTTCAGTCAGAACAGAGTGAGCTCGAGTTGAAAAACGGTGTGGATTTCCAGGAGAAGAATCTATTTCTACCCCTATGAATCCATCTCCGAATTCTTCATTCAGGCGGTCAAATCTTTCACGAGGAGACATTCCGTCGTTACTGAATCTCAAACCAATGACACACACTCCATCATCCACACGATCTTGTACTATTTGAAGGTCTTTTTTTGAAATACCTAAAGAACGTTTAGCTCCTTTAATAAAAGGTAGAGGCAAACTTGGTTGACTTAGCACTGGTGCCAACATTCTTTCGTCAACCATCATCCCAAGTGCAAACCCACCAGTGAAACACATACCAACTGCACCGACTCCTGGTCCACCACACCGACCATGCTCATAGGCAGCTAGAGCCCTAAGCCACTTGGTGATAGGAGAAGTTCTATTTCTAAGAAAAGCGGTGAATTCACGAGATATGCAAGCTTTAGTGAGAGTAGAAGTGAGGTATCCCATTGAGGGTGAACGCCCTGGGGTGCCAAACAAAGAAGGAAGAACTGCAGTGCATCCAACTCCGGCCACTTTTCTTCCAAATTCTGCAACACGAGGAGTAATGCCTGGCATTTCAGACATTACGACTACAGCAGGTCCAGTTCCGATTCGAAATACTTCACGACTGTTCCCGTCGTGGCTGAATTCATCTATTTCATAACCTTGTAAGGCTTTTGTGTTCATCAAAAGACCTTACAGTCCAAAGTTCAAGACGGTGAGACCCTGCGGTACCCTCTGAATATGTATGAAGATGCCGAAATTCCGATTCTGGTAAAAATTCTCACTGTTTCTGATGGCGTCATAGCTGGAACACGTGAGAATCTTTCTGGCGCGGCACTTGAAGAATTAATTAGCGGTAGGGGCTGGAAGGTTGTGGAGAAATTAGTAGTTCAGGATGGTGCAGAAGAAGTAGCGCAAAAATTGATAGCTGCTTCAGAAGATTTTCATGGGATGATAGTGACAACAGGTGGGACAGGATTCGGACCACGCGATCAAACTCCTGAAGGAACAAAAATGGTATTAGATCGAGAGGCTCCAGGCTTGGCAGAGGCAATGCGTTTAGTAAACCCTTTAGGTCGCCTTTCTCGAGGTGTAGCAGGAACAAGAGGTCAGGTCCTTATCCTCAACACTCCTGGCTCTGTCAAAGGTTCCATTGAGTGTATTAAGTCCGTGATAGATGTTATTCCTCACGCTGTGCGTCTATTAGTCGATAATGCAGATCCACATCCAACTTCATCATGACTACAAACAATGATTTGGAATTCATGTCTCAAGCGGTTGAAGTAGCTAAGGAAGCGCGCCTTCGTTCTTCTCCTAATCCTTGGGTGGGTGCAGTTGTTGTATCTGAAGGAAAAATAATTTCTACGGCAGCGACTGGATCTCACGGAGAATTACATGCAGAAGCTCAAGCGCTTTTTGAAGCAGGGGAAAAAGCACGAGGAGCAACTCTTTACACAACTCTTGAGCCGTGCAGCCATCAAGGTTTAACGGGGCCTTGCACGGAGGCGATCATGAGTTCTGAAATTTCTCGGGTGGTGATTGCTATCAAAGATCCTGATGAGAAAGTCTCAGGTTCTGGCATAGATACTCTTTTAGAAGCTGGCATAGAGGTAGAACTGGGCCCAGGCGCACCTGAAGTCCTAGAACAATTAGCAGCTTATCTTCACCATCGAAATACAGGATTTCCTTATGTGGTGTTAAAACTTGCAGCCACTCTTGATGGGCGCATAGCTGCGCCTGATGGTACAAGCACTTGGATTACAGGGGAAGAAGCGAGAGCGGATGTTCATCTATTAAGAGCTGAAAGTGACGCAGTTTGTGTAGGAGCGGGAACAGTGCGAACTGATGATCCTCAGTTAACGGTTAGAGCAATAAAGGGAAAGGATCCTCGTCGCATAGTAGTAGGGGATATACCGGATGAAGCTTTAGTTCAACCTGCTGAATCTTGGACTGGAGACCTCAACGATCTTCTCAATAATTTAGGAAGTCAAGGAGTTTTACAACTTCTTGTTGAAGGCGGAGCAGATGTGGCAGGTCGTTTTCACCGAGAAGGTTTAATTGACCGTTACATCATTTATATTGCTCCAGCATTATTAGGCGGTGATGACGGCAAAGCGTTGTTTAGTGGGACGGGTGCTCCAACTATGGAGCAGATTCAAAGAGGACGGTTTACCTCGATTACACAATTGGGCAATGATGTAAGAATTGATCTGATTTTAGAAGAAAATTAAATAAAGGCGGGAGAAGCGTTCAGATCCGCTAAGTTCTTCTCGTGTTAAAACTTGTATTGCCAAAAGGATCGCTGGAAGCATCAACCCTTGAACTCTTCGAGGAGGCTGATCTCGGGGTGCTACGAAGTTCTTCGGTTGACTATCGTGCAGAGATAAGAGATCCACGGATTGAAGAAGTTCGTATACTGAGACCACAAGAAATTCCTTCGTATGTAGCAGAAGGAACTTTTGATCTCGGAATAACTGGCCGAGATTGGATCGAAGAGACTAATAGTGACGTTTTTTCTTTAGGCGAACTTCATTATTCGAAAGCCACAGCGCGGCCGGTGAACATCGTAGTAGCTGTTCCCTCTGACTCACCGTGGGGTTCCGTTGCTGACCTCCCAAACGGGGTGAGGGTTTCAAGCGAATACCCAGAGTTGACTCGCAAATTCTTCACTGAACAAAATATTGAAGCAGATATTCGACTCTCCTATGGAGCAACTGAAGCTAAAACTCCTGACATCGTGGACGTTGTTGTAGACATCACAGAAACAGGAAGAGCTCTTCGCGCGGCCGGCCTGAAAGTTATCGACACAATATTGACGAGTTTCACAGAATTGATTGCTAATCCAGTGTCTGCAGCAGACCCTGCTAAACGTCATGCTATGGAACAGATTCATCGACTCTTACAAGGAACTCTTGAGGCGAGAGGGAAAGTATTAGTCAAGATGAATGTTAGTGAATTAGATTTAAATCAGGTGATTGGGTTGATTCCTTCTATGAAAGCACCGACGGTAAACGAATTGTTTAAAGATTCAGGTTTCGCGGTAGAGACCGTAGTTGCAAAAAGTAAAATCAATGAATTGATTCCTGCGTTAAGAGATGCAGGGGCGACAGACATTCTCGAAATTCCACTTTCAAAAATTGTCCACTGAGCCTTCAATTGTTGTAATTCGAAAGCTTGTGATACCTAAAGTTTCAGGCTCTCAATCAGCCTCTGAATTCTCTTCTTCTGAACTTAAATCTTCTCGTTGTTCAAGACTGACATAAGCCATACGTATTTGGTGTAAAGCATCTCTCAAGGTTTCTTCGCTTTCTCCAAGTTGGTTAGCTAATTTTTCCATCACAGCACCCAAAGCATCAATCGCAAGAGAAGCATCTTTTAGATTTGGTGGCTGCTGAGAGAGATGAATCGCTGCTAATTCGTATAGTCCCATCAAGTGAGTTGAAATAACTACTGCCACTGGGGTTTGTGAAATTCGTTCCTGAGCGGCGGCCATCTCTTTCACCATGGTTTCTGCCCTTTCTTTATCCTCTGGTGAAAGATGATCAAATTCTCCAGAATTTTGAATCGATTCATCGTTTTGTGATTCTGGTTGAATCGTGTGCTCTCCATCTGGTGTCCAGAAACTGCTCATACTATTTTCCTTTGTATTAGTTCTCAGTTCTTCTTAAAGATATGTGCTGATACGCTTAGTTCAACAAAATAAAGAAAAGTGGGATTTCCCACCTGACCACTAAAGGTGCGTTCAGGTCGCTTCCAAGTAAGCAGTATTTGCTGCTAACGCGGGTGTCGGCTTTTCGGCACCCGTTTTTTTATGGACGGGTTTAATTCAAGAAGTCAGGAGGACTGGCTGAGTGATACAAAGGAGTGAGAAGCGATAGCAACGCCACAGAATCAAGAACCGCGGATAAATGACCAAATTAGAGCTCATGAAGTGAGACTGGTTTCTTATGACGGGGAACAAGTAGGTATTCGGAGTCTGAATGAAGCTCTGGATATGGCTCAGGAGATGGATCTCGACCTTGTAGAAGTAGCAGGTCAGGCAACTCCACCCGTGTGCCGAATAATGGATTATGGGAAGTACAAATACGAACAATCTCAGAAAGCCAAAGAGTCTCGAAAGAAAGCAACTCATATTTTGGTAAAAGAAATGAAATATCGCCCAAAAATAGGGGTTGGAGATTTCAATACTAAAACTAGGAAAGTGGAAGAGTTTCTAGGAGAAGGAAGCAAGGTCAAAGTAACGATCATGTTCCGCGGAAGAGAAACACAGCATCCAGAACTCGGGGCCAAAATCTTAGAAAACGTAGCTGATGCAGTCGTAGAAGTTGGCCACATAGAGGTATACCCAGAACAAGAAGGTCGCAATATGACCATGGTTCTTGCTCCTGGGAAAGCCACACGCAAACAAAGAGAAGTAGTTGAAAAGTTACAAGAAGAAATTGCTGAAGAAGAAATATCAGAAGAAGAACTAAATGAAGTAGTTGAAGTCGAAGATACCGAAGTTGAAGAGACGGTAGAAGAAACTTCTTAAAGATAAAACAATTTGAGAATGGAGTAAGCAAATGCCAAAGATGAAGACTCATAGAGGTCTAGCAAAGCGTGTAAAAGTGACAGGGACTGGTCGCCTCCGTCGACGTAGCCCAAACCTCAGCCATATTTTAGAAAAAAAGTCACCGCAGCGTAAGCGCCGCCTTTCTGGCGAAAGTGACATAGCTAAGTCGGACGAACGATCAATTCGTACTCGTTTAGGCAAGTAATTGAATATTTAAAAAAGAAGTTTAATTTAAGGCAGTTCTGCTGTCATCACAATTTGAAGTTAGGAAGTAAAGGAGCTTTCAATGGCACGAGTTAAGAGAGCCGTACATAGTAAGAAAAAACATCGGGCAGTACTCAAGGAAGCGAAAGGGTATTACGGCAATAAGAGCCGGTCGTTTCGTGCTGCAAATGAACAAGTTATGCATTCTGGCAATTATGCATTCCGCGATCGTCGCGCACGTAAAGGTGAGTTTCGACGCCTTTGGATTCAAAGAATCAACGCTGCCTGTAGGCAGAATGGCACAACTTACAGTCGTTTTATCAATGGGTTGAAATGTGCAGGAGTTGAAGTTGACCGTAAGGTTCTTGCGGATCTTGCAGTAAATGAACCAGAGGCGTTTACTTCATTAGTTGAAGTGGCGTCTGCTTCGGAAAGTCAACACCCCTCCGCAACTCAAACTGCAGTAGATGATGAAGTAGCAGTTGAAGAGAGTTCAGTAGATATCTCAGAGGGGGAAACCCAAGAAGGCCCAGAAGGAGAAACTCAACAAAGTGAGGATTTGGCTTCTTTAACCGTGGCGGAACTTAAAGAGATAGCAAAAGATCTTGATATAAAAATCTCTGGTCTGCGGAAAGCAGAACTGATCGACGCAATAAATTCTGCTCGGTGACCTTTCAAGTTGGTGATAAAAGTTCGCTTGTTCAGCGGATACGACGATTAGCGAGAGAGCGTTCTTTTCGACAAGAAGAAAATGCTTATGTAGTTGAAGGACCGCAACTCGTAACTGAAGTAATTCAATCCAACTTAGAAGTTGAAATAGTTGCAATACCCAATACTTCTGAGCAGGAAGACTTGATTGATCTAGTTGAAAGCGCCGGTATTGGCTGTGCGGTAGTAAATGAAAGAATTTTCAATAGTCTTTCAAGTACTAAATCTCCTCAACCCGCTATTGCTGTAGTCGGATTTCATAATACAGATCTAGAGAACCTAGCTAGTTCAGAAGAAACACTTCTGATAATGGATGAGATATCCGACCCTGGAAATGCTGGAACATTAATTCGTTCTGCAGAATCTTTTGGAGTTGCAGGAGTGATTTTGGTGGGAGGTGTGGATTTGTATAATCCCAAAGTGGTAAGAGCCTCAGCAGGGTCTCTATTCCGTGTTCCATGTGCGCAAATGGAGAACTCTGAAACAGTTCTTAATGCTCTATCAGAATTTGGTTACTCTTGTTGGGCCACAACACCCCATGAAGGAGTACCACCAGAGTCATTGACGACAGAACATCCCGTGGCTGTAATCCTTGGTAACGAGCCGCGCGGCCTTGATGCAACAACGGTAAATGCTTGCCATGGTAAATTGAGTGTGTCAACTTCTGGCAAAGCAGAGTCGCTAAATGTGGCTATTGCCGGGTCAATTGTCCTTTATGCATTGTCTCAGAGGTAACCGTTATTCAAATTAGCCACTACAAACCGTGTCTTGTGTCGTATTCTTTCATGAGAGTGCATTATTTACATTATGAACAAAATTGATCTTGATTCCCATCTGTCTGAGGCCCTCGCCGCTATAGAAGCAGCGAGAGATTTAGAGACTCTGAAAACGCTTGATACAAAATTACTTGGCAAGAATTCTGTCGTTACCTCAGCGAAAAAAAATCTAGGCCAACTCGACCCTGAGGAAAGAAAAGCCGAAGGTAAACGAATCAATAAAATTCGTGAACAAATCGAAAAAGAAATTTCGAATAAAAGATCAACTCTCACTGAGGAAGAAAACTCTCTTCAATTAGAAAGTGAACGACTTGATCTAACAGAGTTGGATTCAGGTCACCGTTTAGGCCATCGCCATGTCATTACACAAACTTGGGAGAGGCTCGAAGACCTTTTCATAGGTATGGGGTACACGGTTTCCGAAGGTCCAGAGATAGAAGACGAGTGGCACAATTTTGGTGCTTTGAACTTTCCGTTGAGTCACCCAGCACGCGACATGTATGACACTCTTTACGTTGACTACGGAGAACCACAGAGTACTTTATTGAGAACGCATACCTCTCCAGTGCAGATGAGAGTCATGGAAAATCAAGAACCTCCAATTTATTCGATCATGCCTGGACGGGTATTTCGATCTGACACTGCTGATGCTACACATATGCCGGTCTTCCACCAGATTGAAGCCTTGGTCATTGATCGAGGAATAACATTCGCAGACCTAGCTGGAACGCTTGAGACTTTTACCTCGGCTTACTTTGGTGAAGAGTTCGTAACTCGTCTTCGGCCTTCATACTTCCCATTCACCGAGCCTTCGGCGGAGTTCGATATAAGACGCCCAGATGGAACATGGCTTGAATTGGCAGGCTGCGGAATGGTTCACCCAAACGTATTGAAAGCCGGAGGCCTTGACCCCGAAGAATGGTCAGGGTTTGCCTTTGGATTTGGTCTTGACCGCCTTGCGTTAATGCGACACGGAATAGACGACTTGCGTGAACTTTTCCGAAACGACTACAGATTTCTGAGTCAATTCTGATGAAAGTACTACTTTCTTGGCTCCAAGAATTCGCCTCCTTAGAAGGAACTCCCGAAGAACTTGCTGATCAACTTAGTGGCCTAGGTCTAACAGTTGAAGAAATGTCTCGTATTGGTAGTGGTTTAGACGGCGTAGTAGTCGCCGAAGTCCTTGAACTGCGCGCTCATCCTGACGCAGATCGTATACAACTGGTTGATGTAGATAACGGAGATGGTGAATCATTACAAATTTGTTGTGGTGCCTTCAATATGAAGATTGGAGACCTTGTTCCTTTAGCGATGCTTGGAACGGTCATGGATAATGGCATGGAGATCGCAAGAAGGAAGATGCGAGGCGAATGGTCAAATGGAATGCTTTGCGCTGCTTCAGAGATAGGACTAGGAGCAGATTCGGAAGGCATAATGCTGCTTGATTCTTCTTTTAAAGTTGGAACTCCTATTAAAGAAGCCTTAGGGGTTGAAGAAGACGTACTTTTTGATTTAGAGGTTAACCCTAACCGTCCAGATGCTATGTCAATTGCTGGAGTAGCTCGGGACCTTGCAGCACTTCAGGGCAAAAAGTTCTCTTTGCCGAGTCCAAAAGAAAAAGAGAAAGGTGAGTCGATAGATAATCGCCTTAAGGTTGAAATCTTAGACACAGAACTTTGCGGAAGATTCGTTGCCAGAATACTTGATGACATCACAGTGGGACCCTCTCCACTATGGGTCTCAAATCGCCTCACCGCTCTGGGTATGAGGCCAATAAACAATGTTGTAGATGCTTCAAACTATGTCATGCTTGAATTAGGTCAACCGAGTCACACTTATGACCTGGACCGTGTTCATGGTTCTGGATTTCGGATAAGAAAGGCTCAAGAGGGAGAAAAAGTGATCACCCTCGATGGAGTTGAACGACCCTTGGCAGTATCTGATGGTGTAGTGGCTGATGAGCATGATCAAGTAATCGGTATTGCTGGAGTGATGGGTGGCGCCTCCACGGAGATAAATCAAGATACAAAAACTGTGGCATTGGAAATGGCGTGGTGGGATCCTATTTCTATTTCAGCGACTGCTCGAAGGCTGGGATTACGAAGCGAAGCCTCTTCTCGGTTTGAGAGAGGGGCTGATCCTGAAATTGCTGATTTAGCAATGAGAAGATTTGCCGAAATATTATCTTCATCCGGATCTACTATTGCTCCAGGCACTCTAGATGCCAGAGGAGTCCTACCGCATCAGCCACCTGTTCGGGTCCGAATTGAAAGAGTGAACAGCATGTTGGGCACCAGTCTTTCTCGTAAGCAGGTGTCAAAACTCCTTGAATCTTTAGAATTCAAGACCTCTAAATCTGGTGAAGATCTTGATGTGAAAATCCCATCCTTTCGTTTTGACAGTGTAGAAGAGATTGATGTTATTGAAGAGATAGCTCGACTTTATGGTTATTCCAATATTCCTAGGACTGTTCCGTTATCTACACTTACTGGTGGATTAACAGAAAGGCAAACCGATCGTCGAATAGTGAAGAATACTTTGGTTGGTCTAGGGTTGGATGAAGTGATGCCGGTACCTTTCTTGGCTCCAGGAGATTTAGAAGCAGCCGGATTAAACGTTGATGGTATAACTGTCACAAATCCATTAGTGGCTGAAGAGTCAGTTATGAGAGCTTCCTTGAGACCTGGATTGTTAAAAACTTTGGCCTATAACGCGTCTCACCGCTTGACAGGATTGAAGCTTTTTGAACTTGGTCATATCTATCAACATCCCATATCAAAACAACCTCTCCCAGATGAACGAGAACATTTGGGTGTTGTGTTAGCAGGAGAAGATGCAAGTGCAGCAGTTAATGTCTGGTCTGCTCTTGCAGACGCACTTGCGCTTAGAGATTATGAATTAGTTGCAGTTAGTCCTCCTGGTCTTCATGCAACTCGAACAGCTCAAATAGAAATCCTTGGTGAGATCATCGGGTTTGTTGGTGAAATAGCACCTTCAGTGCTTACTGCCTATGAAGTCTCTGAGAGAGTAGGTTGGCTTGAAGTTGACTTGGATGCAGCGTTAGCAATTTCTCACGGAGACAAGCCCTACAAATCAATCAGTCGCTATCCGAGTTCTGACATAGATTTGGCCTTTGAAGTTTCTGAAAGTATTCCTGCCTCATCGGTGAGCTCTGTCTTGCGCAGAGAAGCAGGAGAGTTACTCGTAGATTTACGATTATTTGATGTATTTAGAGGTCACCCAGTGGGGGAGAATTGTCGAAGTCTGGCTTATACGCTGCGATTTCAGGCCACGGATCGCACATTAACTGATAAAGAAATTTCTGAAGTCCGAGAACGCTGCATATCAGCTGTTGAAAAAGAGTTAACTGCTTCTTTACGATCCTAGTTTCGCTGGGTATAAAAATATTCAACGTTATGCATAAATATGTTGTATTTATATGCATTTAAATGTATATTTATTTTATGAAAAAAGTGGGAATTATTGGAGCCTCAGGGTTTACCGGTGCTGAAATACTCAGACTATGTGCCTCTCACCCTGATCTACAGGTCGAAATTGCAGCAGCAGATTCTATGTCAGGGGAAAAAGTATCAAATCTTTACCCTGGGTTGTCAGCTGAATATGGAGACCTTGTTTTTGCACCAACAAATATCCAAACCTTTGAAGACTGTGACCTAGTATTTCTCTGCCTCCCACATGGAGCATCTCAAGAATTAGTCCCTCATCTAAAAGACACCATCGAATATCTAGTAGATCTTGGAGCAGACTATCGCCTTAAAGACCAGTCGTTATATCCACTCTGGTATGACGCTCCGCACTCCAATCCACACCTGTTATCTGATTTTGCATATGGACTCCCTGAACTTTTTCGAGAAGAAGTAAAAGAATCAAATCTGATTGCAGTGCCAGGATGCTTTCCTACGGCAGCAACTCTCGCTTTAGCTCCATTCGTAGAGTCTGGTTCCATAGAGACGAAAAGGCTTATAGTCGATGCCGCTACCGGGGTATCTGGAGCGGGTCGCGCTCCAAAAGAAAATACGACTTTCTGCACTGTGGATGAAAACTTCACCGCGTATGGGCTGCTTGATCATCGCCACACTCCAGAAATGGAACAAGTTTTGTCACAAAAGACCACTGAAGAAGTTTCTGTACTTTTTACACCACATCTTGCTCCAATGACTCGCGGCATTCTTGCAACTTGTTACGCACAACCGACAGTGAATATGGACACTGATTCGGCTTTAGAAGTTCTGACTAACTATTTCGAGAAAGAACCCTTCGTGATAGTCGATGAAAGAGCTCCTTCGACAAAAGCTACATTTGGGTCAAATGTGGCTTATCTCACCGCGCGTGTTGATCCTCGTACTGGGTACTTAATAGTAATTAGTGCTATTGACAATCTCGGTAAGGGAGCATCTGGAGGAGCCATTCAGTGTGCCAACCTTGCGCTTGGGTTTGAAGAGACGAAGGGGCTACCAACTACAGGAGTAACGCCATGACGGTGACTTCTGTTTCAGGATTTCTTGCTAGTGGTGTGAGGTGTGGAATTAAGCCATCTGGATCTACAGATCTCGCTTTAATTGCTCATGCACATGGGATTCCAGTAACTGCAGCGGGCGTTTTCACGTCAAATAAAATGACAGCGGCACCCGTACAAATTTGCAAAGAATTTTTAGTTGAGACTAATGGCCAAGCAGCAGCTGTGGTACTCAACAGCGGAAATGCAAACGCAGCTACTGGAGAAAAAGGAAAAAGTGATGCCCGAACTATGGCTACAGTGACAGCCGAGCAATTGGGTTGTAAAGCAGAAGAAGTTCTGGTTTGTTCCACTGGTTGGATTGGATATCCACTACCAATTGAAAAAATAAAGAAAGGTATACCAGAAGCAGTCAAATCTCTTGATTCTGAAGGTGGACTGAACGCAGCAAAGGCAATCATGACCACTGATACTGTGCCAAAAACTGTAGAAATAAAAAAAGAAACTTTCACTGTCGGAGGCATCGCTAAAGGAGCAGCCATGCTTGAGCCAAATATGGCAACCATGCTGGCAGTTTTGACCACCGATGCACAAGTTGATGCATCATCAGCAACAAAGATGCTTCAAGAAGCAGTCGCTGGTTCTTTCAATTGTTTGACAGTGGACGGAGCAGAATCTACTAACGACACAGTTTTATTATTGGCATCTGGCAAATCAGGCCCCACGAATCAAGAAGAACTAGCAGAAGTACTCAAAGAGGCCTGCGCTTCGCTAGCTATTCAGATGGCTGACGATGCCGAAGGTTCAACCAAGACAGTGTTTCTTTCTGTAACCGGAGCCGCAACTGATGCTGAAGCGCTTAAGGGTGCAAGGGATACCGCAAATTGTCAACTCGTAAAATGTTCATGGTACGGAGAGGATCCATACTGGGGCCGCATAGCGGCAGAAATGGGTGCTGCAGGCATTAACTTTGATTCGGAAACCATAACAATTTCTTATGGTGGGCAAGTGGTATACGCCCACGGAGAAGCACAGTCCGTTAATGAAAGTTTGCTGAAAGAACATATGGCTGGAAGGCAAATAAAGCTTGATGTTGATTTAGGTCAAGGTAGAGGAACTGCCCAAATTGTGACAACTGATCTTAGTCACGCATATATCGATGAAAATATGAGGACCTCTTAAAGGAAAAGACATGAATAATTTAGAAGAAAACTTTTCTCCGGAGAAAAGAGCCGCGGTACTCGTTGAAACCTTGCCTTATATTCAACATTTTTCAGGTGAAGTCGTTGTTGTGAAACTTGGTGGTAACGCAATGGTTGACGACGAACTGGCTTCTCAATTTGCTCAAGACATAGTCCTGATGCAATCAGTAGGAATCAAACCAGTAGTTGTGCATGGTGGAGCTCCCCAGATCGGAAGCATGCTTGATCGGCTAGGTATGAAGTCACAGTTCGTTGATGGACTTCGAGTGACTGATAGTGACACTCTTGATGTTGCCCGTATGGTCTTAGTCGGAAAAGTCAATCGAGACATAGTGTCTAGCATCAACGTGCATGGCCCATTAGCTGTAGGTGTTTCCGGAGAAGACGCAGGGCTTATCACCGCTACTTCACGTCACGAAAATTTAGGTTTCGTAGGAGAAATTCAAGCTATTAATCCGACAATCGTTAATGATTTGCTGAAAGAAGGGCATATACCTGTTGTTTCGAGCATTGGCGCTGACGAAAAAGGACAGGCTTACAATATAAATGCTGACACAGTGGCTTCATCTTTAGCAGCGGCTCTAAAAGCTAAACGAATTCTTTATTTAACAGACATTGAAGGTCTACGCGCTGACATGGAAGACCCGAAGAGTCATGTTTCTGAAATCACAGCTTTTGATTTACAGGTGATGATTGACGATGGAACTATAAGTGGGGGAATGATTCCGAAAGCTGAAGCATGCCTTGAGGCAGTAAAGGCAGGAGTAGGTTCCGCTCACATGGTTGATGGACGAATATCGCACGTTATCTTACTTGAGCTTTTCACCGACTCTGGCATAGGAACAATGGTTCTTCCCGATCAGGAGAAAAAAAATGACTCCTGATCGCTTACTTATGAGCAATTATGGGCCTCCGCCTATCAAATTCGTCAGTGGCCAAGGAACAGTTCTTTTTGATGACAATGGGAAAGAGTATTTGGATTTCTTGTGTGGGCTCGCAGTTACTAGTCTTGGTCATAGTCATCCAAGAGTTGCAGAGGCCTTAACGGTTCAAGCAAAGACACTTCTCCACGTGTCAAATTTGTTTGATACAGACCCACATATTGAAGTCGCTAAAACACTTGATGAACTCATAAGAAAAGAAACGAACATAGAGATTCCAGGAAGAATTGTTTTCCAGAATTCGGGAGCAGAGGCCAACGAAGCTGCCATCAAGTTGGCTCGAAAACATCAAGGTCAAGGACGACACGTTATTCTTTCAGCCCTTCGATCATTTCATGGTCGTACTTTAGCGACATTGGCGGCCACTGGACAGCCAGAAAAACATGAACCATTTAAACCTTTACCAGAAGGATTTAGACATGCTACTTGGAACGATCTTGATCATTTTGCTTCCCTCGTTGATTCCTCAGTGGGAGCCATACTTCTTGAACCGATCCAAGGAGAAGGAGGGGTAAATCCTGCAGATCCACAATTTCTAAAAGGAATCAGAAAAATTTGTGATGACCATGGCATTTTGCTGATTATGGATGAGATTCAAGCGGGATTAGGAAGGACTGGTAAGTGGTTTGGTTTCCAACACGCTGGTATAGCTCCGGATATAGTCACTTCAGCTAAGGCACTAGGTAATGGAGTACCTATTGGAGCAGTTTGGGCTATTGAAGAAGTGGCTTCTGCTTTTAAACCTGGAGACCACGGATCAACATTTGGTGGTCAACCGCTGGCTGCCTCAGCAGCACAAGCAGTCTTGAAAACCATGATAGAGATAGACGCTCCTTTACTTGCGACGGAGAGAGGACAAGAACTTATTAGCATGCTTGAAAAAGTTAGAGGAATAGAAAGCGTCAGAGGTTCTGGCCTTCTCTTAGCGGCAGAACTGGATGCGGAAATTTTAAGTAAATGGACGGCTCCCGAAGTAGCGCGAGAATGTTTAGAGGCGGGATTAGTAGTAAACGGCGTCACCCCAACATCCTTACGCTTGACACCACCGTTGACAGTCAGCACAGAAGAGTTGACTAAAGGCGTAGCCCTTTTAGAAAAAGTCTTGAATAGCCCTAAAGGAAAGGAATAAAAATGAAACACTTTCTTGAAGTAGATGACTTGAATGCCGCTGAAGTCACTGAGGTTTTAGAACTCGCAAGTATGAAGGAATACCCAAAAAACCTTGATGGGAAAGGCATGGCTTTAATTTTTGAAAAACCATCGCTACGAACACGAAACTCAATGGAAATGGCGGTATTCCAACTGGGAGGACACCCAATTTATATAAGACCCGAAGAGGTGGGTTTAGACAAGCGCGAATCTGTCGAAGATGTCACTAAAACACTTTCTTGCTTTCATTCCATGATCGGAGCAAGAGTCTTCAAACATTCAACCGTTGAGCGAATGGCAAGAGAAAATAAGATTCCGATAGTCAACTTATTGTCAGATGAAGCACACCCGTTACAAGCGTTAGCAGACGTACTGACAATGCAACAAGAACTAGGAGATTTGAAAGGACGTTCAGTTGCTTATATAGGGGACGGAAACAATGTCTTCAGGTCTTTGGCGTTAGCTAGCGGATTCCTAGGTATGGAAGTTAGGTTCTCAGGACCATCTGAATATCAACTTAGAGACATAGATCGGGATCGGTTGGGGTTAGCTGGAGTGAATTTCACGGAGTACAGCAACCCTGAAGAAGCCGTTAAAGACGTTGATGTGGTCTATACAGATGTTTGGACCTCTATGGGTCAAGAACAAGAAAAAATTCAACGCTATAAAGCATTTGAAGGGTTTCAAGTTAACGAAAAGTTGATGAGTCACGCTGGAGAAAAAACCATTTTTCTTCATTGCCTTCCCGCCCATCGAGGTGAAGAAGTAGCAGATGAAGTAGTAGATGGTCCAACCAGTCGAGTATGGGCTCAAGCAGAGAATCGGATGCACGCGGCTCGAGGCCTTTTAGCTTGGCTAGTTAAGAAAAATATAGAAGAAGAGGAAAAGATATGAGTAAAGCTCAACGACATCATCAGATAACTCAACTGCTTTCAGATTCACTCATCTCAAACCAATCGGATCTTGTAGAAAAGTTAGAAGATATTGGAATAACAGCAACACAAGCCACAGTTTCAAGAGACCTTGAAGAACTTGGAGCGGTAAAGGTGAGACTTCCAAATGGAGAAAACATATATGCGATTCCTGAGCATCCAGTAGATCGAGTTCTTCCTGAAGACCATTTAAGACGTGTAATGGGTGAGTGGGTAGTCGAAATAAAAACATCAGAAAACATTGTTGTTTTACGAACACCGCCTGGTTCTGCTCATGTGGTCGCATCAGCTTTAGATCGAGCAGGG
>Ga0208639_1000176_pt1 | contig 49818 bp, 23 predicted proteins | sample ETNtaG_33_FD_185772 | JGI IMG/M metagenome (GOLD analysis project Ga0208639, IMG submission 185772) | Marine microbial and viral communities from oxygen minimum zone, Eastern Pacific Ocean - ETNP201310SV76 (SPAdes) (version 2) | ecosystem: Environmental > Aquatic > Marine > Oceanic ...
CCATACTTCCTACCGCCCTAGGGCGGTATTTAACACCCCCCAAGTTTAGATTGGCGACTCTAAAGGCGATGTTGCGATTTCGCAAGGCGTCCCACGCCACCTTTCCATTCCCATCCTGCTGCCTTGCAGCGAGCCGAACCTAGCAATTCCCCATTGCGAATAATCAAGATTTCTTCCCCGATTCGTAGGTCATTTGGAGCATTGACAACCATGGCCGGGAAAATATCGCCTTTCCAAGGTGAATCCCCGCCGATTTCAACTTCACGTAACGTCCCTGTTTCCCTCAATGTTGGGAGAATCGATTTGGTGAAAGAAAAGCGACCTGAATCAGGGTGCCATTGTGCCATCTGCTGCTTGTCTTTCATGAGCATCCATCTCGGTGGTTTGCCACCAACACGCAGGCCTTCCATCCAAGCATCTGTTCCAAATTGCCAACGACTCAGTGATGCGTATGCGTGTTTGAGGAATGCCTTTTCCCTCATATGTTCACCTTCGATTGATTCCACGGCTTGACGCAGCACATCACATGCGGCTTTGGAAGAGGCCCCTACACCTTCTGGTCGCGTGTCAATGGTTTCGAAATCGAATTCAATACCTGAGTGATTGATTACTGTCTTGTAGCCGACACGTTCAACCAAGGATTTTGTGAGGCGACGAATCGTCGCCAATTCATCATCATCCCAATCGCCCGTTACCGGAAGATCATAGTGTGCTGCAGGCCACTGCTCTTCCAATTCACGGGGGACCAAACCAAGGGGACTGGTCACCATCACCTGGTGAATTCGTCGATTGCGAATCGCAGAACGGAAGAAACGGTGGCTTTGGCTAGAGGAATATGGTTTCCGAGCTGAACAAGGCAACAATACGAGTGTTTCGCGTTGGATTTCTGGGGGCATGTACTCATTCTCCATTCGATGAATCCAATCTTGAACAATTGGGTCATCTCGACTTACTGAGCTGTGACATCGGAATCGCTGGGTTTTCGCAACATGCATACTCAATGGTGCTGCAGAAGAAAGCAACGCATCGTGGCGCCGAAGATGTTCGACCAAGCGGGGGCTATTGAGAGATTGTTTCTCAACAAGTTCGCGCAGTGTTCCTGCTTGAATAGCCGACCTTGTCGCTGACAAAGAGGCTTTCCACTCTGAAATTTGAGCCGGAATATCAGCCGATTCACCGCTGGTCGTATCAATGTGGCGTGGACCATCCCGGGTCAAAAGAATCCCCTGAGCCACTGCTTGTTGTGAACGACGCAAATCGAACAAGTCCAAACCGAACCAAGATAGAATCGCACAATTATCGGGGCCACCCAACCCGGGCGCCCATAGAAGGGCGGCTGGAAATCGTTCGCGGAGAAGATGGATGGTCTGTATCAGCCTACCAGGGTGGCCCGCCAACTGTAAGGCGTCTTGAATGACGACGATCTCAGGGGACAAATCTGCATCTAGGAGTGTCGCATCGTGAACCAATCGCTGCCAAGTAATTGGCAACAGTGGACCTGTACTCTGACCTTGACCTGAATCTGCTTCTTGCAAACTAGGAGGCAATGTGTGACCCTCATTTGCTGAATATTCAGGCACATCATTTTCGCTGAAAGGAAAGGCCCATTCTCCACGTGCTTTCATCGACAGGGAGGCTGGTAAATTTTCTGAATTATGCTCGACCATGAATGGAGCGATCTCAACGCTCATTTCAGGGTCGTTTGACGTCAAACACAAACCGGGTGTAAAGGCACCAGGTGAGGCTCGATCTCCGAGACCGAATATGCGCGCATGACGCCAGCGCGCCATCACGGTTCGAGCCAAGGCTTTGTGCTCCATCAAACAAGGCTGCCAATGCACTGGACTTGAATGATTCTAAAGGTGGCGGGCCGGAGGCCCGGCACATGCGCACACGAGCGGTGGGTCTCGCACTTCTGCTCATTCTGCTCTCCATATCACCGATTCCTGCCGAGCAACTCAGTAGTACTGGGACGATTGATAATCCATCGTTGGATTGGGAGGGGGAAGACACGCTGACATTCATCTACGAAGGTGAATTGAGTGACCCACAGGATGTAGACAACATCACATTGGGCGACGAAATTGGTGTTGTCCACTTCATACAATTGGTGCATGCTGACGAACCCCTGAATATCGAAGTCCGCGAAGATGGGTTGCTCCATGGCCAGGCTGAGGCCAACATGACTGCATTCCTCAGTAGTGGGAGAGGAAACCCCATGTGGATCGAAATCTCAAGTGCCGATTTTACATCTCCAAATTCCTACCTTATTCACATTCATTCCAACGCAGCGGACGAGGATGTCGAATTGGGTGATCAAACCGCTGCAGGATACGTCCATGAATTTGATTCAATAGGTGATCGCTCTTATTTCTCGACCGGAGGAAATGCGGACATTGAAATCCAGTGGTTTGGAGATGCGATGACTGAATTTTCTGGACATATGACGCACCTCCCTAGTGGGCATGTAACCGCATTGAATTTTGACAACTTTTATGGGAATATGACTCTGCATACACCTGCAGTTGATTCGCGATTAGAGATATTTGAGTTTTCAATCTCGGCGAAAACTAATGCAGCTGCAGCACCATGGAGATTGAACAAAACAATCCTATCTGAAGGAGATGCTTTGTGCCACCATGATTGTCCCAACTCTATCGATGAGGCAATCATCCAAAGTGATGCGGTAATCATCGAAAACGAGCGTTGGGTAACGGATGGAAATTTGAGTGAGCAAGACATTGTCGATGTATACTCTATTTTCATCCCCGGTGAATCTTGGGAAACACATCGAATCATTGCAACGATTGATGGTGGCGATGAAATATTGCAAATCCAATCATGGAATAACTCTGGCGAATATATCTCACCGCTGGATGTTGCTGAAGGTGTCGGAACCGTTGGCCTCAATATGACACCTGGATATCACGTTGTGAAGGTGAGTCGGGCTGATTCAGCAACCGGGACCAATGCATACCACCTTGAATTACAAACAATCAACGTCACCGGTGAAGATGCTGTGCCCGTTGAAACAGGAGAAATCTTTGATCGTTGGAAGGAATTTATCCCATTTTACATTGGAATTGGATTGTTGATGTTGGCACCCATGGGTTATGTCCTGTGGAGTTTGCGTGGAACCAAACTTTCGGATGAAGTGCAGGCACACGAAAGAGGACGCTTGAAGCGCCTTCGTGAGCGTCTGGCGAATCTCATCGCCACCAATGCCAGCGAACATGAAATTGACAGCGCTTTGCAAATGCTTGAAGAGGTTCAATGGCGAGCAACAGAAACCGAGATGGGGGATGCCACATTGACACACCACACCGATTCAGTCACCCTGAAAGCATGGCATATGGGTCATGGGAGCTTGCTGGTGGGGATTCACGTTGAATTAGCCCCTTGGGAATTGGCAGCACTACGTTTTGAAGCCACAGGTGGCCCATCATGGAAGATTACCAAAGTATCCCCCACATCGCTATACGATGGTGACGAAATTTTCCTTGATACACTCGAAGTCGGTTCAACTCGATTCCTGCGTTTACAACTAGAAGGTTCAGCGAGCGGACTCGATTTACATCTCTCGGGACTCGTAGATGGTAAACCACTGGCTGCCGTTCCTGCACGTGCACTTTTGATGGATGAAGAATAATCAATTCCGACGGTCTTCGGCTTCACGTCTGACCACATCTTCAATTTCCTCAGAAGGCAGTCCAAATGCAGGGCGCATATCTTCAAGTGTTGAACGCATGGTTTTGTCGAATTTTTCGGGCACATGTAATTTCAGTAACACGGTTACATCCCCTCTGCCCCGCCCACGGCGATATGGCATCCCACGGCCACGAATCAGTAAAGTTTCACCTGGTTTGGCTCCAGCAGGGACGTCGATTACCAATGTCTTTCCATCAATATGTGGTAACTCGACTTTTGTACCCAACATCATCTCAGGGAATCCAAGTGGTAGTGCCATAATGAGATCTGGGCCATCTCGCTCAAACCAAGCGTGAGGTGTGATTTCGAGTTGGATATAGAGATCTCCCGCTTGTCCATTGACAATGTGTTCACCCTTGCCGCGATGGCGAAGACGAAGACCATCTTCTGCGCCAGGAGGAATGTTGATTCGCAGTTTTTGTTCTCTCTTGTTTGAACCAATTCCACGACAATTTGAGCAAGGATTGCGAATTGTTTTTCCTTTACCATTGCAATCAGGACAATCTGAAACCATTTGCTGGACAAAGGGACCTCGGCGAACTTGCTGTACAACCCTACCTTGACCTTCACAAGTTGAACATGTTTCAATATCTTCTCGTGATTCAGCACCTGTGCCATTGCAGGTTTCACAAGCAACTGAGAGTTTGGCTGAAATTTCGACTTCTGCTTCATTGAATACTTGCTCAAGAGAGATGTTGTGACGCAATAGCACATCACTGCCTCGTCGTCCACGTGTGGTCCGTCCACCTCCAAAGATACCTGAGAAAATTGACTCAAATCCGCTGCTAAACAAATCATCAAGATTGATGTTCACGCCTTGGAAGCCACCGGGGCCAAAGGGTGAGCCGCTAGGGGAATCATGACCAAACATGTCGTATTGTCTTCGTTGATCAGGATTGGACAGTACGGCATAGGCCTCTTGAACTTCCTTGAACAAATGTTCTGCCTCTGAATCGTCTGGATTCTTATCGGGGTGATACTTTCTAGCTAGGCTACGGAAGGCTTTCTTCAGTTCACCCTCGCCCGCATCCTTTCCAACACCGAGAACCTCGTAGTAATCGCGCTTCTCCGCCATCTACGAACACCCCGGTATTCACGCGTCCTGACACCTGTTCTTCAACCCGACGTTTGAACATCAGAGTTTATTTCCACAATTTTCGCAGTACGATTCAGATTCTGCATTGCCATGTCCGCAACTGCCACATGTATTGCCCACAATTACAGAAGTGGTGCTAGAGGATTCCACTGTAGCCACCCCTCTCATTTCTTGAGCATACCAATCATCCGGTGCCGATTCTGATTCTTGAGTTGGAGGATGTTCAATGGCCTCCGGGTGTTGACCCGCTGTTTCCTTTAATTTGTCTAGGACCCCACCGATGAGACCCTTTTCAGGGACCTCCCTCACATGTGTCACACCCTGTACAGATTCAACCGGTCCACTTTCCCCTGTTACACGTGCAGTAGAACGTCGAACGTGTTCGGATTCAGTAAACAAGGCGACATCGTCGTGATCTGTTTCTTCGCTTCCAATTTCAGAGGTCAATCGTTCCTCAGTCAATTCGGCAATAGAACCATCCAATCGTTGCAATGCCTTACGAGACATCTGACCGGTCTCAATGCCTTTAGCATCGGCCTCCAAATCTGACATCGCCAAATCGGCTTTTGACCAGACACCGCGATCTTCTGCGGCGTAATCCTTCTGTAACCGCTTGATGTGCTTGCGACGGTGCCATTCATGATCACGAACCGTTCGTGAGTTTCTAAACAGAAAGAAACCGATTAATACAGCCACGCCAAGGTAGATGACCAAGCCAACCCAATCGGTAATCAAGCGCTCTGAAATCGCCGGGATTAACTGATATAAGGATACAAAAACGAAAATCGGGGCAACGAGAAGAACCCAAGAATTCAGTTGGTTCTTTTCATCCCCCATGATTCAACCATTTCCTGTCTGGATTTCAAGGAATCTATTGGGCGACCCGCTACCCCACCCGATCATTTGGTGGCTTCCCGGGTCTAAATCCCCCAGCCAACAACCCGATACTAAATGATGTATGGAGGAGAATCAGCAGGGTTGGAACACCCCAAATCATAGACATATCTTTTGCACGAATGGCTTCGTAAGAACCAACGGCCATTAACGCTGCAATGTAGGCGAAGATTGGCCAAACGAAGTTGGGTAAGAAAAATGTCGATTGACCATCAATTGCAAAACCGGCGATCATTAGAATGCCAATCCAAGGTAGAAATTCGCCAATCCTCATTCTCGATTTGGCATCAATAATGTGTTTCATACGCCAGAAACCATAACGATGACCCATTCTCCACCATTGCTTGACCGTAGTACGTTTTGCCATTCGAACATGTGTTTTTGGAGTTCTCCATAACGGCCAGCCATTTGCAATCAATCTCATGTTGATTTCACTATCCTGTGTGGTGATAAATTCCTCATTCCAGCCCCCTACATCCTCGACTGCCTCTCGACGATACAAAGTAAATGGAGGTATTTTCGTCGGGCCTTCCTTTGAAAATCGGGCGAATTGACCTGAACCCCCTAGGGGGCATGCAAGAGATGCTTCAATCCAATTTGCGACTTGTTCTTTGGGTAAATCTGATTCAATGACCTTCGCACCAACCCCTCCTAGTGAAGATCCTAATTGTGACTCAATCGCATGGAAACGTGCAACTCGGATCTCAAGATGATCTGATGGAACCCAAGCGTGTCCAATCATCTCAAGGATGAATTCCACACCCCGATCGATGTGATCAAGTGCCAGATTTCGTGCATGAGATACGTATTTGAATGGATTTTCAATTATTGTTATTGCGGGGCCGCCATTGTTTGAGCTTTCTTCAGCGAGTTGCTGGACAATGTCAACGGTTCCATCTGTTGAGCCCCCATCAACCACCAAAATTTCGTGCAAGTGGGAAGGGTATGTTTGCTCCATCAAACTTCGAAGGCAACGTTCGATATGCGTGGCTTCCTGCCAAGTTGGGATGACTGTGGCAACCACCGATGTGGGTTCCATGAAGGGCCACAACATCCAGTATGTGTCAAGGTTCCGTGCCCGAAAGCGAAAAAGAGTGCCTTTGAGCAACATGGGTCGTTCACCATGACGCACTCGCCAGACATCACAGTTTCAACTCGTGTGATGCCGCATGAGATTGGGCAAAGATGCGTTGATGCCGTACAGAAAATATTCCCTGACTTTTTGGTTGAGAATATGCCTAGAGAAGAAGCGTTTCCCGTAAAACGGGAAGAGGTACTACTCATCTGTGAAGGCGTTTCCCCCGACCTATTCCTAGAATTACTCGGCGAACAACGAATTCTCGATACGGCATTGGATGCGATGTCATTGAACTTGCAGGGTAATTCGTCGAATTTTCTCATCTCTCGACAAGCAGCGCTATCTGCGAAAGTTGCGTTTGTGCTAGAATCTGAACGGACTGTTGGCGGCGTTATTGAAATTGAGATTGAATCCGACGATTTGATTGACTGGATACAAGAAGTAACATGGCACCCTGGTCGACATGAAATTCCACGAATGGTTGGAGATGAATTGAGCATGCGCTCAGATGGTAGTGTCACCGAATGGTTTGATCGCAAGGGTCGTGCGACCTTTCAAACTGAAGATTAGAGTGTTTCAAAGCGCCCTTCAACCAAGTGATTGACGAATTCAATATCAGCAGGGAGCCAGTTCAACAAATTGGCTTCAGATTCTGAAATCCAACGGCACTCATCGTGAACGTTAGAGATTACGTTCTGTCCATCAAATGAACATGAAAAGAATGCGATGCGGACAATCATAGGGCCATAATCATGTTCAATGGTAGAGAGATGGTTGCCTATTTCGATGTTTACACCCAATTCTTCATTCAATTCACGATTCAACGCTTCCGATTGAGTTTCTCCAGCATCCACCTTTCCACCCGGAAATTCCCAATAGCCAGCCATGACTTGATCGGTTGCTCGCTGGCAAGCCAAAATCTGGTCAGATGAATTGACAAGAACGCCACCGACGACCTGCACAACTGGTTTCTGAGCAATTCGTGCACAGAGTTCGCAAAGGATATCCAATTGCTCATCCTCGGTGATGAACTCAAATGAGGGGATGTGGACAAAGATGGCTGGCAACGCTCGACCCCTGGATTGTAAACCTCTCTTTTCGATTTCATTCAATGTCCGATAATAGGTTTCATTGCAAACAAATTGTCCACAATCCTCGCTGATTTCTACTGCTTCATTCCCTGAGAAAATATGCTCAATAGAGGGGCGATGTGCCGTGCTATGCAATAATGCAAGTCCCGAATCTTCAACGGAAACATCTGAGATTTTCCTCCCGCTGTTGTCTTCAATGCGGAAATTTAACTCGTTAATTGCACACATTTCAAATCGGATTTTATTGGCGCTTTCATTCAGCCCTACGTGTACGATTGCATCTACATTTGACAAGTGCTCAAGACTTGTGCGACTACCAATCTCATCAACGGTCAATATTTGACCTGAATAGGTCAACTCAATCAATTCAGATTCAAGCCCATAAGGCTGAATTTCTTTGAGATGGTGAATCTGTGTCGTCCCAAGAATCCTCTCGACCAATAATTTCGATGGATTTTCGGAGTGGTCGCCGAACGGTTCGAATCCGGTCAGCCAAATTCGGGCCTTCATTGGGCGCAAACGTCTGCTTAATGGACATAGCAATTATGGGTGTGGCCTCAGCCAACACAAGCATGGACGAGGGTGAATTGGAACTCAAAGCTCATCGTGATAGCATGAATCGCTTTGAAGATCAAACAGGTCGTGATGGTGCTGATGGGACACTAATCCTTGCGGATGCCCTCACTTATGCTGCTGGTGCGACCGCTTTCATTACCGCTGCACTCGATGCCATGGAGTATGGAGGGGTGACCACTCGAACAGGAATTCTAATTGGTGCGGGTTTTGGCCTTTGGATTTGCTCCCAGTCTCTCAATAATTTCCGACGCCTGTTGCCCGTTTGGTTACGTGTAGTTTTGGGAATGCGTATTTTGCCTGAGACATTTGAGGAGCAAAGTATGTTTTCTAGGAAACGGAGGATGTGGACGATTGTTATCGCGGCGATTCTAACAAGCATCATTGCCATCCAATTTACTGCTGATGACACCAGTGTCATCACACGATCAGGAATTCCATTCCATTACGTATTGTGGGGAATTGTAATCCTCGATACACTCGTTGCGCTGCAATGGTATCGCGTAATTGGTCAATCGAACCGAATCGCCGAACGACCAGGTGGATGGCGATAACGGGATGCAAGGATAGCATAGCATTGAACAGGATGGACAGATAGGCAGGGTTGAGGCAGGCGATGACGATGGATGAGGAAGAGGACTTGGTGGTCACTTTACCCACCAGCGATTCTGCACCTACGACTGGTCGACTACGGAACACAATCGGAGCAATTCGAATCATTTGGACGGAATTAACGGCAGGTGTTGGGGCGTGGGGTTCACTCAAGCCCCTCATCGCTGGGGCACTAGCCGTTGTCCCATTCCTATTCTTGGGGCAACATTTCAATCGACAGCATCAGAAAGGATTCGATTGGACCTTGTTGCAGTTGCCCCTTGTATTGACAATTCTTCTTTGGCCAGTGTTATGGGCATGGTCAATCTTTGATGCGTACAGAGTTGCAATGATTGGTGTTTCAGAGGCAGCAAATAAAAGACGCATTCTAGAATTTGTACTTTGATTCACCACTCCTCTGGTATTTCAAGGGGTGAAAAAAGTTGACCTGTGCCTCTTGAATCAGTCAATTGATTGCGGGCTAAATGTTCCCATTGGCGTAATTGCATCAAGGCATCGGCTAGGGGCATTTCAGTAGCAACCATGGATGAACGCAAGATGGTGTCAAGAATATCCATTCGATCGTCATCAAGATTTTCAAGTACAGTTTCCAAAGGGGGGCCAGTCGTTTCTGCACTTTCATTAACCCCCAATACGGGCCATGGCTGTGCCAGAATTTCAGGTAATGTTTCACCTTGAGATTCTGCTTGGGTTGTGAGGGCTTCGGTCAACTGTCGAGTGTACTTTGAGAAAACCAAAGATACTTCGATCAATGGCATCGAATATTGCCGTAGGAAATTGACGATTTGTTCTTGTAAGAATACCATCTTTTCAGTTGAGTCGGCATCTGGACTAGGAATTGGAATCCGTGGTAAGTCCTCAGTCATGAGTGACACCCATACTAGATCTGGCCGCTTGCACGTGCGGCATCAATCTGCTCTTGTGTCCAGCCACCTGCGAGCAGTTGTTCATCGGAAAATGTGTTAGAAGTTAACGGATGATTGTGGTCACCTGCGGTAAATTCAGTGGCGGCTCGTTCCAACTCACTTTGTCGAAGATAGCCATTATTATCGGCATCATAATTGCTTGCAAAGGAAAGGAATGTAGGTGCATCGTTGATTCCATGAGCATTGACAATACGGGAAAATACGTTGTCATTGAAGTCGAGTGGAACATTGACTTCAGGTGGAGGCATGGCTACCCCGGTCGCAAATGGCGGAGCCTGATTATTTGGTCCAGGTGCATCCTCAAAACCCATTGGTGGGGCGATAATTGCTGGTGGTGGGGCGTTTTCAAAACCTTGAGGGGGGGCGACGGTGTTCGATACCATGTCAATCATTTCTGATTGCTCAAGGATGTCTGCTTCTTCGTCAATCTGTGCTTGCTTTTCACGCCGGTATAGGACCAACATCGCAACACCAAAACAAAGAGAGGCAACTGCGATGATATACAATACAAATAGGCCCTTTGAATCATTGATTTGTTGTGAAAGTGCTTCTCCATCACGAGCGGTGTGTGGTTTGACTTCAAGTGGCTCGATGGTGACCCAATCGATATCGATGTACCGATCGCGAGCAACGAGCTGATATCGATGGATTTCACTTTCTTCTACAGCATTGGTCGGCAAGATAATTGTGGCTGACCAATTCGCCATTGAATCAATACTCACGACAGCCTCAACATCTGTAACCTCGACCCATTGGTCTGTCGTAATTTCTTCAATCAAAATGAATGTGATTTCTCCAGCATGCTCGTTGTTATTTTGCCCTTGAATGGACAATTGTGCTGTGTCACCACCAACAGGTGAGGGATTGTCCCATGTAATTGTGGTATGCTCACCTCGAAGGTCGATGTCTGGGCCAATACGAATCAATCGCCATTGAACGAGAGGAGTGTTCTCAGTATTGTTTTCTGCTAGGTAGGGATTCCCAGCCTCATCGGAACCGGTAACCCACACGTCGACCATATAGCCTGGTAGCAATTCAATAGAACCGCTGTCTGTCAAATCCATGATGCCCTCCCAACTCCAATCAGCACCGATTGGAGTGCCTTGTTGGAAAGGCTGATTCCCACGTGAAATCTCGCTGGTTCCCGCTCTTATGCGCCAGTGAATCTCAGCGGGACGGTCGGTATCGAAACCGTGTTCATCCGAAACATGGAGGCTGACTGGCAATTGATCGGTGTCACTCAATCGAACATCACCATCAGGTCCAATCGAGCGAATTTCAGGGGGTGTGCCGTCGACTACCAATTGAATCCGAGGTTGCTGATTTGTAGTATCGTCCGCCAAACCCGGGAGATTCTCCAGTCCGGCATACATATCGAGGCCGCCACTGCGAACATTTGGAACAAGAATATCGAGTGTGAAATCACCACCTTCACGTGGCACTGCAGACCATGATCTTTCCAAATCACCAACGACGATGTCGAATGCGCCTTCGGGAGCAGGGGTGGAGTCTTCGCTAAACAGAATTCGACCACCGATTCTAACAACCTGTCCTGCAGCAATCAATTCGGGATCTTCACCTGGGCGATACAAATTGCGCCCTGTAGCCAAATCCGTCGCTGTAAAGTGGCCGAGAACCATGTCAAACCTCAAATCGTTGTCTAAGCTCCATTCATCGTAACCCAAACCGCCAGAATCCTCGTGACAGGGTACATCTGTATTGAAATCACATGGCCAATCAGTGACTTTGACGATGGGCACAAAGGTGGTTTCGCCATTTGTATCGAATTCTTCGGGGAACCACCAAGTCAGTTGGAAACGTATGTCAAGATAGAGGATGCTATTGTTGGTCGGTTCAGTTGAGGATGAACTGTAGAGGTTGGATACTGCAACTGCAGTACTACCTGATTCAAGATGCATGATATGACCTTCTTCGGGTCGGGTGAAATTGGCCCAAATTGATGCCCGCTCATCGTCAAAGTCCTCAACCAATGAAAGGTGGACTGATTGGATATCTTGCCAGCCATTGCCATCCCCAATCATCAATCGAGCAACATATTCGGTTCCAGGATGAAGGGGAGATTCGTCATCGTGGCCCAAGAGGGTTGAATTCACAGTCTCAATGAGTGGTGAGAATTCTTCTCGTATGGAATAGGTTACCAAATCGGCATCCCAATCTGGTGTTATCGCCGAACCAATACCACAAGGTGTTGGAACATCAGGACAAACAGGGCCTCCGCCTCTCGCGAGAACGTTATGTTGCTGATCCTCGCCACTGACATAGAACGATACCTTTTCACCATGCTCATTTGAACTGTCATCGATAATGCCACTGAAAATGTTGATTCCCCCCGGTAAATGCTCAGGGGAACGCAATAAGGCCGTTCGATATTCATCGGCATCTGGCAGTAAATTGTAGTTCAAGTCGTCTTGTGCTTCGACCCAAAAATGTAGAGTGATCTCAGTTGGTGGGTCGACTGAATCTTCAACAGTGACACTAATGGATTGTGTACCTGAATGAACTTCAATTCCATCATCAGGTGTGGCATCCATGACCAAAGGACTGTTCCCATCGAGAACGATACGCATGGTGTTGAAATTTGGATTCACATAGTTTGACCCATTGGGTAATGATATCGCTGAAAGTTGGAATAACATACCTCCTTGACTAGATTGAACCGGTGTTTCAAAGGTCATGTAATATTGCCCATGTGCGGGATTGGCCTCTAGCAAGAACACCTCGGAACCGTTGCCCATGGGTTGCCCATCTAATCCGAGATTTTGGCCCGACAATTCAAGATTGAATTGCCCTGCTTGTGGGGACAAAGTAGTCCCTTCAAAAGCAATCGTGCCACTGAATGTGAGATTGGTTCCTCCTCGCATCCAATCGTAGGGCAAGAGTTCTCGACCCGATTCATCTATGGCTGTTAAATCAAGTAATTGTATATCATTTTCAACTCGAAGATTCAAATCCTCAGTTTCATAGTTATTGACGGCCAAACCGAGATCATCATTGACACTGATATTCACCTCGGTAGAGGACTCGTCATCCCACTCCCATTCAGACTGAATGGGCATCCTAATGCTGACAATGTCTCCTGCATTGGTCACAGAACTACAATTTCCAGCATCAAAATTGACGAATCCATCTGTGTCCATTGCTTCTGAACAGGAATCGCCAGCCTGCCAACGCAGTAATGGATCCTCGCCATGACTTGATTGAATGGTCAGATCAACCTGTTGTAGAATTGAGGCGTCGTCACCGATTGCAATCTGTGTGACAAGAACCCGATTGGTTCCATCAGGAACCAACATCCCCCCATCGATTGTTGTGTCGATTACACGAGTTTGATAGCGATATGTGATATCCAAATCCGACAACCGTACACGTCCCGGACTTGCAGCGCGAATGGTGAAAGTGATGTTGACTGTGCCCTCACCATTTTGCGGGATTTCACTGTTGAGAGCATCGATTAGGGGTTGGCCGTCCACCACAATTGGATCTTGTAATCCACCGGTCCCGGTGTATTCATCAGTGCCATCGTCGCCAACATCAATACGGACAGCGCTCGGGTATCCTTCCTCGTAATGCAATGTTAATTCGTCCATCGATGGAGTGGTGGTGGAGGAACTCGTATTCAGTGCAATTTTGTAAATCAATTTGTTGCCAACACTCGTACCCCAATCAATTTCTACATCGTTTTCGGCAAACACCCAATTTTGTCCGTCATCGTTCGACACCATCACAGCTGCAGTGGTTCCTGTTGGTTCTGTCGCGGTCCAAGTGGCACGCATTCGGCCAACCTGTGTACCTGTTGATAGTGTTGGAGATTCCCATTCCCCTGCTGTTTCATACTCTGATGCGTAATCGATTGAAACCCACCAAGAAACAGCAGTTGTACCGACCAATTGGACTTTCCATTTCAATTCGGTGCCGGGATAATCAAAGTGAACGGTTTCATTGTTTGTGACAGAAACCCAGTGTGTGCCACCATCAGCGCTAATCCAATACTCTACTCGATCACCTGCAGCACTGGTTGTCCAAGCGACTTCCATGTTCGCTGCTACTACCTCTTCATCGACTTCAATTGACTCGCTAACCCAAGTTGATGTTCCAGGTTGTGCAGTAATCAAGTAAGGAATTCCACTACCATACTCACGATAGCGCTGTCCCTGTGTCCAAGAATAATGATCCAGTGTATTCAATCTCTGTCCATCGTAGTGGACACCATATCCATTGGCAGAGATGGATGTGGTTCCTGTTTGTTTCGTCAAAACACTACCAGGGGTACCGGTGATTGCGAAGCATTCGAGACTATCCGAACTCCATGTCTGATAGGTTCGGAACCAGAACATATCCCCATGTACGGACATTCCACGAACCTGTCCACTCGACATGAAATAGGTGTAGAAATCCGTGCTGTTTCGCTCAAACCCACCATTGCCATCGAATTCGTATTGTATAATCGATTTTCGAACGCCATGATTCACCCAGATGCTATCCCGGGTACGGTCATATGAAATTGCAGTATAATCGCCATATCCACCACTACTCACATCGTATGAAGAAATACATTTCCAAGCAAATGGGTGGCGGATATCCCATTCGACGATTCGGTGATATTGCACCGCGTTTTGACCACGGTATGTCGACAAAATTCCAAAGGCTCTCTCATCGTCAGTGACTGCCCAATCCCTCCATCCATAAGTTTGCCAAGTACCCGGCAATGAGGGAATTGTGCAGGTTCCGATATCCAAATCGGGTCTGAGCGCCTGATTGTTCGGACCGGTTGTCATTTGGGTCCCGTTGTTTGTGTACAACACTTTCATTGTATTCTTGAGTGTGTTTGAATCCCACGTTGAGGCAAAAATCATGTTTCGATAAACAAAGGCTGCACCATTGTATGTTGCTGTTGTCCCAGAGGCCAAGGAAAGTTGTGAACTGAAACGGGTTTCACTGACGTTGGTTGTATGGGGTTGGCGAATTGAATACGTGGCGTTATCATACCAAGCGTTTGCACTCGCCGGAATCGATTCCGAATCGTGAGGCTCAAACCAGTTGCTTTGATCCTTCATCGATAAGGTGACGGATTCACCACGTGTGTCGATTGAAATGGGTGTGCCTTCAGTCCAATCGTTTCGAGTCGAATCTGTGATACTATTCCAACCGGTTGCAGATGCTCCGGAAATCGTGACTTCTGCTCCGGTGACCTCGGCACCTCTAGGCATTGACACCTGGATATTACGTGCTGGCGTACCCGACTGATAGAGTGCGATTGCTTCAGATGAACCATCGGAAAATGTGTACAAATGACGTGCACCACCACTGGTTGATTCAATTTCCTCGAAAGTCAAAGTGGACTCGGTAGGAGGTTGAATTGCAACGGCGAAAAGCGAAATCAAAAACAAACTAAGCAGAAGAATGCTCTTCAGAATTGCTTGCTTTCCTGATTCCACAACCCCACCCACAAAGATTCGACACTGGGTATGACCTATCAAACTCTTCCTCTCGGGTCACGGCCCCTATGGGGCCTGACCCGGAGTTGTTTAACTGGTTGTTCTGTCGTCGTAACGGATGGGAGAACCGCCGTTTCCACGGATTCCATCGACCATGTCATCATCAATCTCAAACCAATCATTGAGCCAATCACCATCGGTGTCGTAATTGGTTGGATCGGTTCCATCAGCGATATTGTCGCCATCGATATCAAGATGCCACCATCCCCAGACAAACTCACCCTGTCCAACATTTGGGAATCGATCAAACGACCCCCATCTTCGCTCCCATTCATCAGTCCAATCACCACGACAAATGGTGACATCGTCTGTTTCATCAAGAATCATGTAATCGACGTCATTGTCGAATACAACATGTGCGTATAGATCGTCGGTCATATTGATCCGATACATTCGGAAATAATTGGCATAGATGTCGTTCGGTGTACCTGTTTGTAGAAGATATTCGCGTAGTTGCCACCATTCGGTAATCTGCTCGCCCTGATGGAGCATTGGTGAACCCCGAACTTGATTGGCACTCGCCAAGGTTGTATTTCCATAAAATTCTTGGAAATTATTGTATGGAATATAGATGCATGTTGGGCCTGAACAGTCCCAACCACCATCGTTGTCAGGATCCTCTGTAGCATCAGATGGATCACGTGGGTCAAACGTGGCCCAAGTCCACTCCATGTTGGGCCGACCCAAATCAAGTCCGGTCACGTTCAGAGGCTTCTTGGTCGCTCCGAAATCCTCCCAAACGACTTGGATGTGCATGTATGAAGACCAATTGTCGTTGGACTCGTTCCAACCGCTGTCGTGTTCCCACCAGTCAGGAAGCATGTCACCATCCGTATCATCATCGATGGGGTTTGTGCCAAACTTGTAGACCTCGCGACCATCACTGAGGGACCATGAATAGTCGTAGGCAGTGGTGACACCATTGGCTTCAGTTCGAACCTGTTGGGTTGCATCGCCATCGGTATCATTCGAGATTGGCAATGTCCCTAAATTCCATTCCTGTATATTGGTGAAAAACAGAGGGCTATTTCCTGGAGAAATCTGCTGACTTGAGTCATAAGGCGTGAAAATTCGTGATTCCCAAGAACCTTGTTCCGCTGGAATATCACCAGATGTGCGATCAAACCAACCATCAGCATCCGGGTCGTAATCAACATCGAGTGGGTTCACTGGATTCAAACTCCAACGCCAACTATTCATCGGAAGAGTTTCAGAGTATCTAGAATAGCAGAATTCCCAACCATCAGGCATGGAATCGCCATCGGAGTCAGGATGGGTTGGATCAGATATACCGATGAGACTCAAATTCCAGTTGCCTGAATATGCCTCGTTGATACGGATCATGCGCTCACTACTCATGACATCCTTGGCCACGAACATGTCGTATAGTGCGCCGCGTGCAGCAAACTCGGTCATTCCCAATTCTTCTTCGTGTGCTGTCATCGCATCATGACCATAACTAACCAAGCCAAATTCGACTGGAATGGTGAAACGTTGATCAAATCGGCCGTAAATACGGGCCTGATATTCAGCTAAATTGTCGTAGGATTCATTCTCATCGATTTCACCATCGCCATTGCAATCCCACGAATCATTGTCAGAATCAAAGTCAACATCTGCCGCAGTGAGGGGGTTCATCTCCCATTGATTTCCATCCAAATCCCATTCGGTGAACCAATACTCATATCCATCAATCATCTGATCGTTGTCAGTATCATTGTTTGTTGGATCTGTAATCCCGATAATCGTCGAAAGAAGGGGAGGCGGTGGGACTGCTGGATTACTTCGCCAATCGAGGTATTGTTGAGATGCAATCATGGCACGATTGCCCTTCGCGAAAAGCATTGAATTAATCCGTTGTAAAAATGCGTTCTCATTTTGCGCAATGGCCTCTTCCCACATGTGCGGAGCATCTGGTGGTGAAAGCCCGCCATTGAGCGGGTTCTGTTCGGTCAGGTTGAGTTCTTGCAAATCCGTGAGGGCGTCTTGATCAGCATCATAATGGCCGTCTCCTGCAACCATCGGATTCAAAGTCCAAACCAAATCAGTTTGATTCCATTGTGTGAAAAGAAGTTCGATACCATCGTACATCCCATCACCGTCAGTATCTGGATTGTTTGGGTCACATGTTCTGCCGCTGATTGCAATTTGTTCAGGACTGATGAATGCGCCAAATGGTGTCATAGAACCAGCTTCATTCCAAACTTGGATGGATACGATATCACCCACACCGAAAACGTAGTACTGAGGGCTAGATTGATCAGGATTTGTCTCCGTGTAATTTGAGTCAATCGAATTGTATTCCTCCCAATTCGTCATCCCGTCGCCATCAGGGTCCCCTAGGGAATCCAATTCCATGACTGGATTCAATGTCCAACCATCATTGTAAACATCCCAGCGCGCAAAGAAAACCTCCCAACCATCAGGCATTCCATCTTGATCTGTGTCGCGACTGAGAGGGTCACTCGTCCCTTGATCCAGTGGAGGTGCAAGTGGCTGATCATCGAGGACTTCCTGTGTCACGTAGAACCCGAATGGCTCGGTAGCTGAACCATTCCAAGACTCATTGAACAGTGATGTGGTGAATGGCAGTGGATTGCCACTTTGGTCGACATCGCCGAGCATCATCAACGATGAAATGTAGTATTCCATCCAGTTGGTGTACATCTCATCCGGTTGAAGTTCCCCATCATGATTGACATCATATCCATCTCCGTCTGGATTATTGCCAGCATCAGAACCATTGAGTGGATTCAGTCCTTCTTGCGCTGCTGACCATGAACAGGTGTATCTCGCCTCCCAGCCATCGGGTAGCCCGTCACCATCAGAATCAATGAGATTCGGATCGGTGTCGACCCAATTGGCTGCACCTTCGGCGGTTTCATTGTGTGTATACAGGCCCTGCTCAAGAACGAATAAGCGGATTTGCTGCCACTGATATTCGCATAGATTGGTCAAGCCATCACCATCCGCGTCATCAAACGCATCTGAGGGGTCGGTGGGGTCTAGAGACCAATCGTTTCCACCATGGAATGTTTGTCCTATCCAGCGGCGGTACTGTATCTCCCAGCCATCAGGCATCCCATCTTGATCTGTATCGATATTGGTGGGGTCAATGGAACGGTCAGTTCCTCCACCAGCGCCAGAATCAGACCACCCTGTGATGTAGGTTTCTCGAGCTGCATCCCCCACAGATTCATCACACGTGTAGCCACCATTGAGATAGTGACAAGTGAAATTCGTACGATCTACGAAGAAGCCCCAGTACTCCTCTCCATCGAGCAAACCATCCCCATCGGTGTCAGCCAATTGAGGGTTGGTACTGTCCCAACCTTGTTCGGTCGATGCGACATAGCGGAATTCATCCAAGTTTGACCAATTTCGATCGAAGTAATCATCTTCGCCTGGATTAAAATTGACACCGTCAGCATCTGGATCGTTTTCACCGTCAAATGGATTGGTAGGATCCAATCCAAAGATAAATTCCCAGCCATCAGGCATGCCGTCAGAATCCGAATCATTCGACAGAGGATCAATCAGAACCATGTTGGCATAGGTGCCTGGATCTAAGGCGGCAAATAGTAGAGGTTGACCACCTGCATCCAAGACCGTCATGTCAACAATTCGCCCCGGGATGCGTGTATGATCGGGCTCAACACCTGAAGAACGGCTGTGGTCGGCATCAAGTGCCCAAGAGCCCCACTGTGAGCCAATGATGACTTCGTCACCAAGAGGGAGAATAGATTTCACATCATTGGCTGTAAATTCTGCTTCATTGTACATCCTATCATAGGAAAAGGCACCCATTGGATTTGATGGTCCAACAATCAAATCGAATTGATGTACCCCGCCACGTGTACCTACCCACAGGGTTTGTGGACTGGTAATGTCTCCATTGGAATCTCGTGGACCATCGACAACGAGCGCTTGAACACGTGCAGCCAGTGCTGAATCGATTGCATCCGCGGGCATAACGTAATCTTCTGCATTGGTAATGTCGAAAATCCAACTTGCATCGAAACCTCCTGCGAAATCCGAACTGTTGGCCATCACTAGGCCACGATCAGTTCCTACGAAAAGGCGAGGTCCTTCACTTGGGAGGATGACATGCACTGCGGTCTCAACGGTTGTATTCTCCTGCTGTTGAAGGGTTTCGGTAAGTTGCAACACCGTAGTAGGAGTGTTGACGAGCCCTTGGGAATCGATAGTGAATCTCCACACCTTTTGATCTTCACCGAAACCGAGCAGTAGAATCTGGCCACCGCTACCGGTTTGAATCTGCGTCAACAATTCAATGGGTTCAGTTTCAATTTCATCGACAACTGTTGAAAATTGACCATCTGCGTTCAGTGCGAGAGTGATGAGGCCGTTGGTGGTTGAAAGAAGTAGAATCCCATCATCTCCACCTTCTGGCCACATGTACAAATCGAGCAAATCGACGCCGGAGGGTAAATCGTAGTGACTGGAGGTGTTCATCAGTGGTTCAAGAATTGTGACACCGCGCATGGTGCCAACGTAAACCAAACCGTGGACATCGTCAGAGAAAATGGAATGTGCATTGTGATGTAACAGATTCGGAGTTGTTCCTTGATCGAATGTGGTCACAGATTGGCCCGCTAAACCGATTGGAACGTGTTTCACTCCTGCGGTAACCCAATTGTCATCATCCCTGTAAACGGTGTATTCCTCTAGGTTGCTGAATACCTCTCCTAAGTCAAGGGTTGAGCCTGAGGTGTCCGGAGATATCGCACCGTCACGATTGATATCCCATCCATCCAAATCACTGTCAATCAATGCATCACTACTGTTCAGTGGGTCGAGTTGGAAATATATCTCCCAGCCATCCACAATCCCATCTCCCTTCTGTGTTTGACCCAGTGCTTGTCCTGGATTTCCAACCCAGCGATAGTAATCCGTGTCATTGTCGAGCGGATCGGTTCCTAGCCATCCGTCATCATTTGTCGGACGTGTCTCGTCAGTCCTGCAGGGGTTGACAAGATGATTGATTTCACCAGAGCAGCGGAGTCCATCAAATTCAGTGACCCAATTTTCAGGCGCACCATACAGGTATTCTTCCGCATTTGTATAGAATTCATGAGGTTCGATAGTGCCATCCCGGTCTACATCGAAACCATCACCGCATCCAAATGTAAGGTCCCGGCATCGGTCACTATCAATTTGGCCGTCGCTGCTGTTCAATGGGTCGAATGCCATGCAGTTCCAAACATGTGAACTATTCACATATCCTGTGTGTGCCATGCACATAGCCACTTCGAATCCGTCGGGTAGGCCATCACCATCTGTATCAGCTGACCGGGGATCAAGATACCAGCGAACTCCAATCTCGGAGATTTCTGCTGATTTTCCTGGCAGCCCGGTTCTGTTGTTGGTGAAACAAGAATCCAAATCGTAAGGCCAGCAATATTCCATCAATGCAGTGAGACCGTCGTAATCATGGTCGCTTTGGTTATCTGTTCCGTTATCAGCATCCAAACCAGGAACGGTTCGAGAACGATCTCCCATGTCCAAAAACACAGGTTCACTGAAAGCCTCTTCGTGGAGGTCGGGCATCCCATCCTTATCACGATCTGTAATCGGTGGACCTTCACCGGTTGTATCCCCTGGATGTACGGACTGAACCGGGCTACTGGGGCGGATTTGACTGACGAAAACCATCGACCCAAGAATCAGGAGTGTAATCAGAAGTGCTGTCTGCTTTCGACGCATGGACTCACCTGTGGGTTATACCCACAGACGCATCCCTGCTCTCTCGCTTATGATGCTGATGGAGCGTCGTTCGGACAGAATGTCAAGAATTTGAGGGAAATTGTAGTAGAAATTTTTGGGATTGTTAATATTTTGATTGATAAAAATTACTTCTCGGCGGTATTGGAAAGGGTCTGAAGTGGGCCTCTGATTTCAGCTTGAAGCGCTTCATTCAAGGAGTGGGAGGTCGGCCGTCGGTAAGGTCACGATGTCGATGGAGATTACGCACCTTGGTTCGGGTAGCCGCGGCAACGCGACTCTGCTCCAAACCGAGGAGTCGAAAGTGCTCATTGATTGCGGATTTAGTGGCCGCCAAATTGAACGCCGTTTGGCCCGAATTGGAGTTGAACCAACCTCAATTGATTCTATTCTACTCAGCCACCACCACTCCGATCACGTTCAGGGTGCTGAAATTTTCAGTAGACGACATGGTGCTAAATTGTTCGCCAACTTCACAACGTGTGCACATTTGGGTCTTGACCCTGTCAATCAGTGTCGTATCTTTGAAGCACTGGAGCGTGTCCAAGTAACGACTGATTTGTCCGTACTACCAGTGCCCATCCCGCATGATCGTGCAGATAATGTTGGATTCATCATACACTCAGGTTCAACTGAACGTGCTGCAGTGGTCACAGATCTCGGTGAACCAACCGATGAATTAATTCGTCATCTCAAGGGTTGTGCACACATCTCAATCGAGTCAAATTATGATGCGAAACGGTTGGCGTTGGGACCCTACCCTGCAAACCTCAAAGCGCGCATTTCAGGACGCGGGGGGCACCTCTCAAATCAGCAGACTGCGGAATTGTTAGCTGAAATATTGAGCCCACAAACAAGGAGTGTCGTTTTGTGCCATCTTTCAGAAAAAAACAACGCCCCCCATCTGGCTGAGAGCGAGACCTTGTTCAGAGTTGAAAATTGGTCTGGTGATTTGCGGATTTCAACCCAAGATGGACCGGAATTCAGCCACTGGTTGGGTCAGGCCGAAGCGGAGATTCTGACACGCTGAAAATCTTCACCTCAGTATGAGGTGAAATGAGAATGGCTAAGAACATACGGCGATATGTCGACCCATGCGCCCCGCTGACGCCACCCGGCAAACGGCCGACGAGCGGGCAGTTTCCGAAATCATGGGCGTTACGATGCTATTGGCCATGGTCATCTCGACAATGGCGGGTGTTGTCGTTGTCATGCAGCCCTTCATGCAAGACCTGACGGATAATCGAGATTGGGCAGCCGGAAGTGTCGCTGCAACCCAGTTCAACGATCGTTTGCTGGTTGTAGCCGAATCTCCCGCTGGCACAGGGGTGGTGGTTAACAATCAGCACATCAAAGATACAATTGAGCCTCTTCGAATTGCTGAAATTTGGCAAATTAGTGCCGACTTGTTAGGGCACGATCGTGTGACGGTGTCAATGGAGAATGGAATCATCACCGTTTCGTCATTGAACAATACAGCCGTATCGGTCCATATCCAAACAAGTTCGGATTCAGAATGGTGGAATCTGTCAGATGGCCAGGGTGAAATCACGACGAATATGAGTATGCAACAATGGATGAAGATTGATGTCCTAAATTCAAACGAACAGGCCATCCATCGCTGGATTCAAACACCTTTGGATGGTATTCAAATCCTCACACCTTTGACATCAGGGTCGTTCCAAATCAATCTCGTCAACGGGGCTAGAATTGAGCAACTCCCAAACCAACCGATTGATGTCCGCAGTTATCCACGCCTTCATCACGACCGCGCTTTGGATGATGGTTTGCGTGTTAGTTTCGTGCTACTGGATATTGACGTTGAGGGATTACAGCGCAGTACGGATGTATCACTCGATATTGAAAGCAGGGGCACGATTACGTTCTTCGATGATGACGCTCGAAATTTGCGATTAATGGCTGAATTTACAGGATTAGACAACCCTGAATCGAGGTATCTCCGTCATTGGACAGACTCATATGATTTACACCGGGCAACTGGAGATTCTAGTGAATACATTGGCTTTGGTCCAAATGGAAGACTCTCCGGGGCTGAAGGAATGACGATCCATCCTGCATCGAGTGAATTTCACCTCGATGTAATTCTGCAACAGGTCGTGGTTCAATGATACGTAGAGAACACGATGAGGAGGCTGTGTCGGCGGCTATTGCGACAGTATTGCTGTTTGCTGGAGTTATCTCAATCATCTCTGGTATGATGGTAACCGTTATTCCGGTCATCGATGAATTACATGGAGCTGTTGAACGAGAAAATATGGTCGGACAAATGGAGGATTTAGCATCGGAAACAGAACGATTGAGCGAATCGGGGACACCTGGTGATTCCGCACAACTCACAATTCGCCCACATACTGGCACCTTAGGTTGGCAGCTTTTGGAAGGAGGAACTTGGTACAGTGCAACACATCAGCCTGACAGTTCATTCCGACTAGAAGGGGTGCTGGATCTTGATGATACGATGCGTTTGAGGCATGCTGAACACCGTATAGAGAGTCTGTGTGTAACCAACTTACACGCTTCGGCGGAATCGCTTAATCACTATCGATTGCCAATATTGGATGGAGAAGTAACCGCAACACCACTCAATGCACTCACGTCGCTATTGGGGTCGAATCATTTGTCTTTTGAACAAAATGATTCAATCATAGAACATCTCATTTCAACGGATGATGTTTGGGCTTTGCCTAGCCTTAGTGCTTCAGCTGGCGAATCTTGGATACACAGCGAAATGCCACTTCGTGTTGTCCTTTGGAGAGGAGCAGGGGGTGCATTTTCCCCGACCCCTGACCAACCCATCCCTGGTTCTGATGAAGGAAGAAGTTGGACCATACCTTTGATTGCAAACTCACATTCTGTTCATCTCGAATCAGATTCCCCTTTCACACTTGAATGGGAGGTTGGAACCTCGAGTGGAGAGGGGAGTTCATCCACGATTTCAGTATTGCAGACACCTTCTGGTGAGCCCAACACAATTCACTCGTGGGATGGTGAAATTTCCGTACCACAAGCACAACAACTCGTCCTGCGAACTTCTGCCTCTGCACGAATGGTCATACACTGGGGGGATGCTGTCGAATTAGATGGTGAGGGGCCTGGTGCCATCCCATGGCTGGATCGTAGTGGTTCATCGACTGGAATACACTTCCGCCCGCCTGCGATGGATGGTTCATTGATTATACACAACCCAAACATTGCACCCACGACGGCCAAAATAGGAAATCTCTACCATGCAATCAGTGGTTATTCCAGTATCCGGATTCCGTGGGATGCGGGTGATTTGTCTTGGATTGAAGGTGGTGACCCAATTCAGGTCGAATGGGTTCTGGATACGCAAACAGTGGGCAGCACAGCAACACATGCAATGGGATGGCGGCCCGGTAGTTTGTCGATTTCTCCAGCCGCCGACACAGGACGAATCTCAGGGACTGATTGGAAATTTGAGCCACCAAAAAGTGGGGGGACTCTAGAAATTCCAGCTATTGGTTCGACTTCATTCATACTCCAACCCGCGGGACCAACTTCCTCTTGGACAACAAATCTGAATCAATATCAGGCTGGTCATTCCAATCACAGTTCACCAGCATCATCACTCTCTTTAGATGCAAATCACATTGGCGCCATCTCAATTGAATCAACAGATGGGGCTTTGCGGATCTATTCAGCGGCAGGTGAAGATGGCTCAACTGAAATTCCAGAAGATGGGGCTGACCGTTGTGTTTCAGTTGGCCTACGGGCTTCAGGATGGATTGAAGTAGAGCTCCCATGGGCATCTGTCGATCATTGGAAAGCCAGTGATATTCGGAACGCTTGGAGGGATGGTACGCACTTCTTTGGACTTCAATTATCGATTAGAGGTGCGGCTGGCGATGACCCCCATGCCACCCTCGGTTCAGCATGGGCTCTCCACCTACCAAGACTCACTTACACGTTTGATTCGAGTGTGACAGATTTGCAAATTCTCACTCGTGGAGGGTTCGTGGGGACCAACCACCCTGAATATCAGGCTGATGTCCTCATTCCACCACCTTCTCGTGAAGGTCCTGGCCCTCGGCTTGCAGCCACGGTTCCAGTTGCAATGCCAACCATGGATTCAGTGGGTGGGTCTGCTCAAATTGAACTCACACTCACACTCGATGTTCGTGAGCAGGTAGCGACAATCGATGCCCATCAAGTCCGCCGTGGATGGGATGGACCTTATGCGGTTGCAATTGCGGCTGAAAGTTCAGCAGAAGTTGAATATTCGTCAGATTGGTTGGCCTTCCCTGGTCAATTGGAGATGCTGAATGATTATGTTGGTTGGGTACAAACATCCCCTACAATGCCTGAAGTTGTCTACCATGCAGGGGGGGAATCTGTGCTTTTCAATCTGCAAGTTGCTAGTCTGACAAGTCAAACCAATATTGGGGGGACAGCATAATGACACGGAAATTTGTCGATGATGATTCAGCAGCAGCCACAGAAATTGGTTATGTGTTCACTTTTCTTCTTGGACTCATGTTCCTCTCATCCTTTTCCATTTGGGTGTGGGGGTTGGAAGTTTCAACTCAAGACAGGTGGACTGAAGAAGCGCTGGAAGAAAATCTCCTTGCCGTCAGTGCTGCTGTTGAGAGAGCCGATGAGGCTGCACGAATGGATGGAGATGCCCGCTATGCAGAACCCGTAGAACTGTACCTTTCATCTGCCACAGGATTAAATCTTGAAATGTGGTTGACAGATGATGCTGTTCATTTATCTGATGGAGAGGAAATGTATCGAACAAGCCAGCCAATTTCAGGTGCTGCTGCCACCACACACTCAGGTATTGTCAAACTCATAGGAGTCGAAACGATCTGGGTTGTTTTGGATTCTGGAAATGTGACCATACAAGTTGAACAGCCAGGATTCTAATGATTGCCCATGATGGCACGGTGCATCTGCCCCTGTACTTCTCGCATACGTGCCCCAGCACCCAATTCACGGAAAACTGTCAGCGCGCGTTGCAGGTAATTCATACGCTCTGACTTTTCAGGTGCTGCCTCGCCCAAACGTGCCAGCAATTCGCCAATTAATGGTCGGAAATCATTGGCCTCGGCCATGGCTAAACCATCGAGATAGTGTTCGACCGCCTCCTCTGAGCGGCCAGCATCTGAAAGGGCCTCTCCAAGGAGAATGGTGATATCAACTGCACTTCTTTGATCTGTTTCTTCGGCCATTTGTTCTAGGGCCTCCGAATAATGGTGAAGGGCAAGATCGGGGTCGCCAGTTCGGGCATAAAATCGCCCGAGTACTGCTCGCGAACGGGCGTGGAGGCCAATGTGTTCTGAATTCTCTGTCTCCTCATAAGAGGTCAATGCATGCTCGCGCGCGCGATCAATTTCGCCCATTTCAAGCAAGGCTGAGGCCAACTTGATGCGAACCTCGACCAATTCAGGATCATCTTCTGCTTCGAGTAATTCCTCAACGTTGCCATAGACTTCGAGTGCCCGCTTCGTATCCTTTCGATGTCGGAAGATGTAACCCATGTTGGCGTATGTTCGTGCAGCCCCCTTTGCATCACCAGTGTCGATGAACAATTGTAGGGCCTGACTATGTAGTTCCAAGGCAGAATCAGGTTCACCTCGTTGAACGGCTAAATCTGCTTTACTCGATAGTAATCGCCCCTGTATTTCAAGTGATACATCGGGTGGATTCAACACCAATGGAAGGGCGGTTTCGTATTCAGATTCAGCATCATCCCAGCGACCTTGCAAAGATAGAATGTCACCACGCATCTCAAGAATCTTGGCCCATGTTTGTGTTTTGAATTGAGTTTCATCAAGTCCCAAAAGGAGTGGAAGCAATTCCATGTGCCCACTCCGAATCAATGAGCGTCCAGATTTCTCAAGCACATCGCCGAGAGAATCGGTATCACCCGAATTCACGAGATGGTAGATGTATTCCAACTGCTGTTCAGGCGAATCTGGCCGCTTACGATACCAAGCACATGCCGCTGCATGCAATGCCGTAGCAATCACTGAATCAAATGTCCTGAGCAAGAATTCCCTCACCAGATCGTGCACATCGTAATTTTCACTATCGACTTGCCTTGCCAATCCTTTCTCCACCAAGTCACCAAGCAAATCTGTTTCAATTTCATGATTTGAAAGTGCCTCTAGGGGCATTGGTTCTCGATAGATGGCGATGGCTCCAAGGACACGCTTCTCAGCCCCGGATAAGCGACTGAAAATTTCCTCGTCGACGAAGGTTTCCAGTGTGTCGTGGAAGGTCGAACCCACAGAACCTCGATTGATGAGTTGCAAAATCAAAGGATGGCCTCGTGAAAGGGTGTAAATGTGGAGGAAAGCCGACATATCGATATCAGGCATTGTCGTTAACAGATTTCGACTCGCAGATTGATCCAATCCCTCCAATGGTAAAACCAGTGCAGAAATGTTACCTTCAGCATCCTTCAATGGAACGACTGCACGGAATGATCGACTGAACATCACGAGACCACATTCCTGAACATCGCCCATTCGTTGAGATAACCCTCGAATGATAGCGAATAGGGCATCGTCGTTCACTTTGTGTAAATCATCAATCACAATGAGTGATGGAATTTCTTCAAGAGCTCCAACAATTAAATTCACTGCGACAGATGGTTGAGGGACCGCTGTAGCATGGATATAATCGGATAAATCATCATCGCCAATGGTGGACAGCCATTCAGCACACGCCTCAAGGAAAGCGCGACTCCCCTCCCAATCTTGACAACGGTGATAGAGTAAATTCCGACGATGTGTGTATTGTTCAATGACCTTGCCGGCAAGTGCGGTTTTACCTATTCCAGCAATCCCAGGGACGAGTAAACACGATGAACGTGCATCGAGAAGTGCGCAGACATTTTCAAGTTCAGTTTCTCGGCCAAAGAAAGCCCGAGTACGTGGCAGATCACCCAATGAGGTCACAAGTTGTTTTTCGACGTGTTTATCCAAATCTCGCTGAATCAATTCCTCATTGAGTGTGCGCAAATCCAACATGCCGTTGTCATCCATGTAACGGAGAACGTCGACTGCCCGAAGTGGGAAGGTTGCAATGTCGATTGAACCTGACAATGTGGTCGTGTGTGATGCTCCTTCCTTGTCAACGAGGCGAACGGGATGTTCTGAAAGGCGCTTCCAAGTTTCTTCTGCTTGAACCATGCCAGAATCGGTCAAAAAATACGCCTTGCGTTTTCGACTCACACCGGCAACATGCGCTTGACGCTCAATCAAATGATTTGCATCTTTCAAACCAGCAATTGCACGAGGGACATTACTACGCGCAATTGCAACTGCATTTGCGATTCCCATCTGTGAAAGAGCGAAAGGGACCTCGACGGAATCAGTGTAATCTGTATAATCGCGCAGATGGAGCATAATTCGCTCTTGAACACCAGGTCGGGGATGACTCATATTGCCCACTCCATTGTAATCTTGACTTGTCCCCTTTTGATAGTGACGCGAGCACACCCCACCTGACCCAATGATCAAGTCGGGTGTATTCTCGCATCACTGATTGTCTGGAATCCACTTGTTTTGCTCCGCGTCCCACTTCCAACCTGGATAACCAGAGACGGCAGCTGGTGCGGCTGCGGCCACAGGTTCGGCAGTGGTTGCCGCCACAGGTTCGGCAGTGGTTGCAGCCACAGGTTCAGCAGCTTCCTGTTGGTTCTGCTTCCCCCATGCATAAGGGTCCACTTCTTCTGTGGCAACCGCTTCAAGATCGTCCTCATACTCATCTTCAAATTCAACGAAGAAGAAGACGAATACTGCACCCAGTACTCCAAGGACAATCAGTGCACCAACCGCCATCAGAATCAACATGAAAATGCCTGTGCCTTCATCGGCACCGCCTTCAACGGTAATTTGTGAATCAGAATTCAATGGCTGTCCGATATTACCGTATTCAAAGACAATTGTATTATCGCCTTTTTCTAGGCGATTTGCACCAATTTCCATCGTCCATGTTCCATCTTCTCCAACCGCAGTGCTTCCAAGCCGTAGGCCAGCTGAGGTTTCTCCAATGACATTGACCGTCGGTCGTCCGTGACCACTGTAAACCAAAATGTCTGTCTTTCCAATTTCACCAGGGCAGCCTGCAACGAAGTTGCCATCTACCATGAGACCTGCACATTCTGAAGTAAAGGATACACCCACCACATCGAAATCAATGGGGTCAGAGGAAATGGTACTTCCTGCAGTGTCGATTACTTGGAAAATGACACTCTCCAAGGACCAATCTGCCATATCAGGGGCGTAAAACGACATTGATAATGGGTTGTAATTGGCGATTCCTGAACTTCCGATGGTGATGACTTCCGCATGGTAATCATCCTCATACTTGTCCTGCTGATCCAGCACGTAGTAAGTCAAACTGTCACCCATATCAACGTCTGAGAAATATTGGGTGAGGTCAATCGAATATCCTGAACCACATCGGTTTTGTGATGAGCCTGTTTCTTCACAGAAAATTGTTACCGAATCGGGCCATGCTGTTGAATTGAATGCGGGCCGGGTGTTGTCCTGATTAGGGGGGTTGTCAATGATAATTTCAATCGATGCAGCCTCGCTGTATTCGAACCCATCAAAGGAGCGAACTTCAACGATGTAGTGATAATTGTGAACCAATGATGTCGTGTCCCATGTTGTTGCCCATCCACCGTTTGCCATGATATCTGTGACCAATGAATGTGAACCCTCGGGCATTTCAAGGAAACCTGCTTGGGGATCTTTGATGACAATTTCGACCTTCGTTACAGTGCCATCCGTATCACGCGCGACACCACTCAGAAGTGTATCCTCGCTGGCAGTAATCGTCTGCAAATCGAATGGTGTTAGCAGTTGAACCACGGGGATTGCATTGTCGTTGTCGACCTCGAGGGTCAACTCAACTGGCGTGCATTCGTCAGGACTGTTTGTGCAGAATGCGGAATCACTTGCCCAAACCTTGACTGTGTATGTCCCAGAAGGTAGGTGTCCAACAGTCCAATCAGCCGACCAAGCAGTCCCACCTGGTTTGTCAAACAAATTGTAGTAATTATTCGGACCATCAACTTCGAACCAAATTCGCTGGATATCACTACCGAAAATTCCACTGTACGCATCGGAAGCCCGACCTGTGAAATGCACGATTCCATCATCGATGTTGGTGCCGGAAGCAGGACCATCAACCCAGACGATTGGTGGTTCCGTGTTCAGTTTGATGGTTCTCGTGATAATTTGAGATTCGGTCACACCATCAAATGCACGGAATTCGAAGGTGTAATCTCCTTCGGGTTGATCACTCATATCGAATTCAAAGTACCAGTGACTGAATGGATGGTTGTTGTATGTGACTTCGCCGTCAGAATTGCTGTCATCGACGGCCAATCTCATGTCAATCCAATCGCTTGTAAAGGGGTCCTTGACCTGAACTTGTTCAACAGCACCCTGCTGGTCCCAACGAGCCAATTCATCTGAAGCGTAGATTCCAGCCCATTGGCCATCGTGAGATGTTCCTGTGAAGTTAACAGAACGCTTGAAGGAATGCCCGTCGTTTTGGCTGACGGTCAAACTGGGTGCAAGGTTTTCCAGAGAGACAATTTCAGTCAGTACGCCGGTTTGACTGGTCATCGTGAGACTGTATTTCTTGTATCCCTTGCCAAACTTGTAGGCGGACACGTAGTAAAGGGACAATTCTCGGCTGTTTGGGCCTGCTTGACAATCAGGGTCATCGGCATCGTAGATGAGATCGCCATCGTTATCCATACCATCACTGCATGAATTCTCTCCTTCATCATCCGCATAGCGGTCAGGATTGATGCCACCAGGACCTCCACCCGTCATATCGAGATGGAAATCACTCGCGAGAGACACTTCAGGAGTCCAACCTTGACTGTCTGTAGTTACACTGTACAAGTCTTCACCATGGCTATCTTCAATCAATACGGTAGAGCCACCGACACGAACACCTTCAACGATGGTGCGGAACTTGACAATCTCAGCCTTTCGAATTTGAACGGCCCACTTAATTGGAGAGGTGTCAATGTAGATGTTCGATGTATCTAATCCTGTCAGATTTGAATAAGTGAATACGGTGGAATTGTTGGTCATTTCCAGAGCCAACGGGAAATTTTGTGGCGGCCATACACTGGAGGTAGGCACTAGCACTTGCGTTTCCCAATTGGTCCATGCAGCCGCTTCAACGTCAGGCCATGCGAGGTTCACGGGGTTGCTCGTATTTGCCGCTTGGCTGGGAATTGGAATATTCTCGGATTGAACTGTGACACTGCTCTTTGTCACATTGTATGTCTGACCGACACCTGACCAAGTGTTCCTTGAGAAGAATGCGAGTGTTCCAAACTGTGGATCACCCGCATAACCTGTGTTGTGGTGCTTGATACTGGCACCTGTTCCGGTTGAATTGATGGTGTTATCTCGAACGTCGAGGATTGCCCCCACAGCCCGAATGCCATCACCCTCGCCTCCAATGCTGATGTCATTGTTGAGCAAGGTCAATGATGACCGGAAGGCATGAACGGCTGGACAGGGGAAATCGCCACCCCATGATTTCTGACCGGTACACTCGCCACCACTACTATCAATGATGGAATTGGCAACATACATTCGATTTTCAGACGGAGCTGGCACTGACCAACCACTGTCTCCAAAGTGATATTCACCCGCGATGATGGGCTCTTTGGCGGTGTCTTCGATGGTTACATTCTCTACACGCACGTCACTCTCACCGATTGACCAAATGCCGTTCCATCCACCAATAGGACCGATCTTACCGCCATTGATATTCACTTGGCTCTTGGAAATTTGCACTCCTGAACCATCAGATGCGCCATCGATGTCGTTGTTGTTGAAATCCACCCATGCAAAGTTGAATGCTGTCAGTGGACTCTTTTCGTCAGTTGTAATTTTGTTATTTGCAACAGTCAACTTGTAAGCGACATTGTTTCCAGATGTCTTCTTGCTGTTGACGTCGATGCCGTTGCAAGTTGTATCTATTGTAGATGAGGTGACTGTGCCTGCTGAATCGTCTAGCCGAATCCCATAATCGCCACTGGCAATAACTGCATTTTGGATATCCACGTAAGACTCCTCCACCCAAAGTACGTGACGGCCATCGTCATTTTGACCGCAACCGTTGGCGGTGCCAGTGAACACTGGAGCGATAATTGATAACGGCTGAATGGCACTACCTGCACCATAGGCCTGTATTGCCGAACCGACGAGTGATGTTTCGTCATCACCCACAGTAAATTCTCCACCAACGATATCGGGGCGGGCTAAGTCGAGGATTAGCAGACTTGTTGTATTGACACCTTCAAATTTCAAACCGGTCATTGTCGGGCTTGCACCCTCAGCGACAAGAGCACCGTAACGAACTTCAGATATTTCTGAAACCCACCTTGGCATTCCGTATGCGTTGGTAATCGAAACATGGTTCAATTTGGTGGCACCGATGTCCACAGTACTACGAAGAAGAATACCTTCGTTACAAGAGGGGTCCCGATTGTAGTGATTGCCGCTGAAAATCCCGTAACAACTTCCAATCGCTGATGCATTGGCTGGATCTTGCCAATTGAATGTGATTCTGGAACTATTGCTAGCCATACCATTGGCACCACAAGCAACATCGCCGGCACACAGTCCACCACGGACGTCTAGATAGGTTCCATTCGGCATGGTGACGGTTGTTCCAGGTTGTACAATCAGATTGGCGCCCGTCGCAACGATGACGCTACCCGTCAACGTGTGGGAACCAGACCAAACCTCAGTACCTGAAATCGTTCCATTCGATGTCTCGTTCGTTGCTAGGGCTGTTGGCATTAGACCAACGAGTCCTATCATGACGCTGGTGAGCATCAAGAACGATAATAGCAAACTCTTGTTTCGATGTGTCTCTTCCATGGGTATCACTCCAAGTTACAAGTCTGCGACAGTTGCAAAGGCTATAACAGTCACGACGCCGCGGCAGCACGTTTTTCTCTATTAAAATATCGATTTCAAATAAAAGTATCAATAATTTGTATCATATTCACCCCTAAGTATCACTATTTTGGGCGATTAAATCAGCCACTTCCCTCTCCCATGCCAACGCATCGAGGGTTCCATAGCCCCAGCGGGGATGGTGTTCCTCGCCTTGGAGAGGGTGGGGTTGGCAGGAGTTTGCGAGTGCCTGTTTCACCAAATCGATCCCGCTCCGGGGTGTGTTTCCAATAGAAAGAGCATCTCCATGTCGCTCGAGAATCAATGCGAGAGCCCCTGTGACGAATACTGTTGAATCACTCGTTCCAGAACTCGCAGAATATGGAATCGCTAAACTAGGGTCTGATGTTGAAATGATTCCCACTCCAGGGGCTGTGACTTCGGGTTTTTGATTTGGTTCAACTCGTGTATCACCTTCGCTTCCTTCTGTTTCTGAACCCGTCGCAGTTCGCTCCCAAAGTGTCCCATCACGATTCACGGCGCCAACAGCGATGACGCCATCAACATTGGCTGGAATAGAAACGTCGGTGATTTCGGTTCCAGCACCCCCTGAATTTCCAGCTGCTGCCACTACGAACACGCCATGGTCAAGTGCATCAGAAACCGCGTCTGCTGTCATCGAACCAAGTGGGTTTTCAGGATCGGGATCACCACCCAATGAAAGAGAAATGATGTCTACCTCCATATCATTCCAGCACCATTCGATTGCATCTGCAACCGTTGATTCCGATTCGGTAGAACCCTCTGAATTTAGAGCAACGGCTACGACAAGTCCGACATTCGGTGCGGCACCCCGATATTCACCATCGGCCACTAATATCCCAGCCATCATTGTCCCGTGACGATCTTCACCGCGATCTTGTATGGTCTGATCATCACCGCCAACAAAATCCCGATAGCGTACGAGATTGGCATTCGCTAAGTCGGGATGGGTCACTTCAATCCCCGTATCTACAATGCATACCAATACACCATTGCCAGTGAGCCCAAGGTCATCTTGGAGGGTGTAGATGTTGGTATCTTCGTAAGCCCAATTCGAATTGGGTGTTAGAGCACCGACGAAATAAGAGGAAAACTGAGGATAGGTTAGCAATAACGCTGCAACAATGCAGAGTGCAGCCGTGATACCCCACGGCCGAGGCGTGGCTCGGCGGAGATTTTCATTTGTGGCTTGCCGCCATGCTTCGGCCTGCTCGATGGATGCGCCATATGCCTCGGGAGGATACCCTGGCGCATCTGGATCGATGGCGGTAAGCATCCGTGGATCCTCTGGTTCAGGGAGGTATTCGAGATGGCGGTATGGTCCCTGTGGCATCTTCTTCGCCCCGTAGGGGCGACCTGAGGGTTCATGGCCCCTTCGCAGGCCTGTGTATGGCTGTCGCTGGTTTAGCGCAATGTTGGGGCGTGCCCCGTTCACTGTTGATGATCAGAATGCTTGTGATCCTCGACGTCCACTAAACTTCCAGAACAAACCGATGAGACCAGCAATGATGAGGCCTACAACAAGGCCAAGCCAATTGTTTGCCTTGGTCGACACCTCAGGCTGATAGTTAATCTTCATCATCTCCTCAGTCGGCAACGGATTTTCCAGTTCAAGTCCAGTTGTATTGATTCGCATTGTGTAATCGACTGTTCCAATTTCGTCGACCGGTGCAATATCTATCGTGTATGTTGTTGTTTGATCCATCGGCACATCCAATGTTTGAGAACCGACGACATCGCCAGATTCATCGAGGACCTCAACTTGGATATCATAGGCATCTACGTCACCACTGTTCTCTACATTCACGTAGAACTGATTGGTTTGACCCAATGCAGCAAACCCGCCCTGTGACAAACCAAGTGCGCCGTAATCGTCTTCCACAATCTCAAGGATTGGTAACGCGGTCTTGATGTTCAGAGTCACTGTTTCTGAAGTAGTGTTATCCTCACTGGTAATGGTAATCGTAACCGGGAACGGCTCTACATCGCCAAACCAAACTTCGGACACATGTATGGTCACCGAATATGCTTGGTTGCTACGCGGACCCAAGTTAGGGATGACGGATGCACCAGTGACACTCCACAAAGGCGTCAAGGCTTCGGGCAACTCTGAAATCGAGAAACTGTATGTGTCATCTCCATTACCCGAATTCTCAAAGAAGAACGAATATGTTACGTCATTGCCAGCTTGGACCCCGATAATTACGTCGCCATCTTCATTTTCATTCGGGAGTGGGTCTTCTACTTCCAAGCCATATGACTGCGGTACGAAAATCTTGAGTTCATATTCACTGATTGGCCCGCTATTGGCGCCTGTCATCTTGACAAGCATTGAATGGCCTTCATCATATGATTCAGCAATACTTTCGTTTGCTGGTGTAACTCGAAGCCGAATATCATCAGACATTGACGCATTCAGACCAAATTCATACCCACGAGTGGGTGACCAGCAGTTGGTCAATATTCCAGCATCCCACTCGCCATTGGAGTTTGAATCATCGAATTCTTCGCCTAGGTCATATTCACTGTTGTTGTTGGCATGATTTGGCACATCTGTATCTGCGTAATCTTCTGGATCCACACACAATGCATCAGACGGAGTGTTGGTTGGGTTGTCATCTCCATCCCATACCTCTACGGTCCAGTATGATGCATCTCCACCATTCATTTCAACGGTGAGGATATAGGAATCTTGAGCCATATTACCCTCGTAGTTGACTTGCATGTTGATGTAACCAACTGTGTATTCATCACCATCTTCAGCGTCATTGTTGATGATTGTGAATTCATCACCATCCTCTTCAGACTGCTGAATGGATGTGTGATTATCGCCAACTGTGAACGATACCGAATGATCTTCAGCACGGTTAAACACAACTTGTTGCTCAGGAGATTCCACACCACCGCCCACAACCTCGGCACTCTTTCCACCATTGTAGGTCATCTCAACTCCATATTCAGTGGTTACGAATGTGCCACTGATACTGTAGTCTCCAGCCGGTAGGAGAAGTGAAATTTCACCATCCATATCGACAGTTTGATTCCAACTATATGCTAAACCGCTTGCGAAGACGAGGTTGTCGCCACTATCGATTAGAGCACTATCGCCGAGTGTATGTTCAACACCATCGTAATTGTTCCACTTGGTGGTCACGTGTAGGATACTAGCTGTCGAAAGCATGGCATCTGCTTCACCACCTACGGCAACGGCCGCCTCAACAAGTTCCATTGCAGCAAATTGTCCCTCATCACCATCATAGGTGGCGTAAAGAATCCAATTTCCAGGATCCACATCTGCAGTCCAGGTACCATCCCATGAACCGTTATCCAACACCTTGGTGGGTGTCAATTCTGCAAAGGATAGTCCGGACTCTGGAATCAAAGCGAGGGTGATTTCATCAGCAATGATACTCCATTCAGAAGGTAGCACGTGAGAAATCTCTCCACCCACGGTGACCATTCCTGCCATCATTTCAATATCAGATGTATTGGCAGTATAATCAACATCCATTGACACGGATCCATTGCTGTATCCATCCTTAGTGGCAAGCACGTCATACGTGTCGTTCACTGGAACAAAAATTCTCCATGTGCCCAATATGTCGGATGTGAGGTCCACTGGTCCAAAGGTTGCGCTGCTAACAGTCACGTTGGCATCTACGATACCTTCAGCATAACTCCATGTATCATCATCGTTGATGTCACGGAATAGATTCCCGGCAATCTCAACCCACTTATTCAGTGTTAGATTGGTGTCAGGGTTTCCAGAACCTGAGACAAAACTCATCGTTGTATTGTCTAGAATCCATCGCATATTTCCATCCGTACGATTCAAACTCAATGTCCAAGAGCCCTGCATCAATGAACTATCGATAACTCCCGATTCATCGCTAGGCCCTAGGGTGAATTCTCCAAGACCATCGTCGCTGATTGCTGTGACTGTAAAGCCGCTCAACAATTCACCGCTGCCACCCTCAACCAATGTCAGGTTGAACTGAGCCGCTTCAACAGATTGCCACTCAATGTTTGTGCCAGGGGTCGATGAATCAACGCTCAAAGTACCGCGGAAGGTCTGCAATGGATCGTCATTCGTATCATCTCCGTCATCGTCGATAAAGTCGATAATGTGGACCAGCCAATCAGCCTCAGGTAGATATTCAACAATCGTCCCATTGGCATCTGTGTCGATAGTGAATGTTTCACTTCCATCTTCAGCATTCTCAAAGTACACGGTCCAATTGGCCATTGTACCACCCGATTCGTTTCGTAGCGTAATCGATGTGTGCCATTCAGGTAGGAAGCCCAATTCGACTTCTATGCCCTCTGAACCAATTGCGACGTCAATCAAACCACCCGTGTTGGATAGCAATGTGTTGAAATCTGTCGTGTTCTCGTCACGTGCATCCTTTGCATCTGTTTCGAAAACCCACTTGCCAACACGTAGTTCAAGTTCAATCGTTCCATTGTCCCAGCAGTTTCGAGTCACGCCCGCATCACAAATCTGCGATGCGCTGATGTTGATATTCAATGAATCATCAAATGCTGTGTATGGAATCAAACGGAAATCTACAGGTTGTGCTGTGCCGTTGGTAAGGTTCCCATCACTTGAATGATCGATGAATGTCGTGATATTCGTGATGATATATGCGGGGTTTGCGATGAGTTGCAGTGTTGCATTGCCTTCAGGGGTTGGTGCATAGGTGAGTGGTTCAACATTGAGAGCCTCATTGTTAATGCTGAGAGTCCATTCTCTAGTTTCATTGCCACTACCCATCAATACAAAGGCATTGAATCGACCCTGTGAAGTGTCGACAGGCCATTGCCATGTGACGCCTGTCGAATTATCGTAGGCCTCCAACATGAATGGATAGTCACCAAATCCGGGGACATTTTGGGTGTAGGGATTGCCAGGCTCATACAGGAATATGTCGCCAGCGGCACCGATACCGTTCTGCGGATACAACGAATCCTCTTCTCCAGAGAAATCGATTCCATCGCTTGGAACAGTGAAGTGCTTACCAACCAGTAAGTTTCCAACCACAACGTGTACGGTCAAGTTCACTTCTGCACCAACTGGAATCTGGAATCCGAACGAACCATTCGCATCTGTCATTGTGTCTTCAGTAATACTACCGCCCCACTGGATGTTGACCATCTGGTTGTTGTAGGGTTGTGGTTCCTCATTTGGCTTGTCGCTCAAATCATACATGACCGAACCGTTGACCCACGCAGATTCAACATATTGCAATACGAGACCCGTGATGTTCTCTTGCAAATCAATTTCTTCATAGAGGATGTATTCCTCATCGAGGATACCCTCGACAACCCATGTATCGCGAGGCAATTCAATGTTATACGAACCATTGCCGTTGTCGCGTGCATCAATCTCAAACGGAGTAAATTGATTTGAGAACGAAAGGTTCTGATTCTCAACAGGCTGGTTCTCGTGATCTAACAATAGGAACTCAATGTCAAACATCGGTGGAATCTTATCGATATCATTTGGAGTGACATTTCCAGCGGTATCTGGGGTGACCGAAATTGGGGCCGAACGGTATTCATCGAACCCATCCGAATCGCCGTCCATCGTCACAACATATTCGCCTTCAAGAACAGGTCCAACACCAAAGGTACCATTTTCATCTGTTTCAAACCAACAGGGTGCCCATGCGATTTCACCACAGGGTTCTGTGACATTTGCATCCATGTCATCAGAGATAACGAGTTTCAAACGACCGGTGACGATGTCACCTCCGCCTTCATCCATCGACAATGTGCTAGCTGTTCCTTGAATCCAAGTACCAGGTAGTGATAGTTGGATATTCTTCGCTTCAGGGCTATTCCGAGTAAGTGGGACGATAAGTGGCATCGGCAAAACCGATTCTTCACCGTTGTCGAATAGAACGGCTACGTGGTAGGTCCCAGGAATCGCATCCACAAGATGGAATGAACCAGGCTTGACCATGTCACCACTGAATTGCCCCGTTCCTTGGAACGTTCCAGTACCATTGATGGTACCGTATGTTGACAATGATGTGTCCGATGAATCTACGACAAATGTACCTGAACCAATGATGGTTTCTCTGTACATTGGCGTCGTGAAGAATGATGTGCCATTCGAAGTGAAGCGGCCTTCGACCCCTTCAACCAATCCATCGATGAAGAACGTGTCAGTCACGTTTGCATCTTCAAGACAATACGAAGCATCATCAGGCATTGAACCGTTCAGACAAGCTTGTGCATCTACATTCTCGATGCTCCCAACAAATATCCCACGGCCCAAGAGATCCCCTGTGCCTGAGTAGGAATGATTGTGCATGATACTGCGCGTGTAATTACCTGTGAAATCAGTGGCTGTTACAACACCGGATTCAGTAATCATTGAACCGGGTCCAGTGAAGGTCACCTCACCGACAGCGCCTGGTCCATACTCACGTTCGCCTTCGATTTCACCATCTGAAGTCGTGATGTAGTAGGCATCTTGGCGTGTGTCATCCCAAATGTTTGAGATGCGGAGATCCATGTTCGCAAGTGGTTCTCCACCGAAATCGGCTTCACCTTGCCATTCGATGGTACCTGTTGCACCGGATGCTGCAACGTTGATATCTAGATTGAGAACTGATGCACCGTTCGAATGTCCTTGGTCACCGGTCACATTGATGCTAGATTCTCCCAACCAGGTTGAACCAGATACATTCGCAAGAATGCCAGTAATCGGATTGATATTTCGGTCATCGTTATCATCTGTGATCAAATCAACAGCCCAACCTTGAGCTTCCTGTTGTTCTGCATTTGCCATTTGATCTCGTGCAGATACCAGATCAGATTCGCCCATGAATGCAGTCACACGGATGCGGCCGCTTGGCACAGTGAGGCTGTAATGTCCTTCATCATCCGCTTGAGATGTCCCAATTGGAATCCAATAGGTTCGAGCATCGGTATCTGTAGGATCTTCGCCACTGAATGCGTCACGCTCAATGAGCAACTTGGCGTTCGGCACTGCACCGATTTCGCCGAGAACGACATCACCCTCTAGGGTTGCACCCGAGTAATACTTGAGGACCTTGACACCAGTATTTGCTAACGAAATAGCCTGTTCATTGTCTTCATTTGCGTCATACCAGTTTGCCAACACAAAGTGATTCATCATTGCACCAGGCAATGGGAAGGCCCACATCAATGGGGTGTCTGGAGTTCCATACGAATATTGACTGAAATGCTGCTTGGGTTGACCATGGCCACGTTCTGGCTCAAGGCCCAATTGTGGAGTTCCGTAGCCAACGTAAGCACGAGCAATCATGGTTTCAAAGAATGCAGGTTGCTGGTCGACACGAACATCCACCAATTGAATGACGTCGCCACCACTTCCTGATTGGCCGGCGAGTAAGTCAGCCATGTAAGCCGTTTCAAACTCTGGTCCAGTCATCTCTTGTTCAGGGCGATCGCCACGTTGTGTGATGTACACAGATTCGATGTAGTCCTCTGGATCGAGGCCACTCAGTGTGGTTGGTGCATAGAAAATTCCCGTTGGGTTTCCGCGATGCATCCCACTCTCAGCATACTGATAACCACCAATTGGATACAATCGATTGTCCACAGCAAAGTATCGAATGTCGTTGTTGCGTGTGACCGTTTCACCGGGACCACCGTCGTAAGATGCGACTTCATACTCAAGCGATGTCAAATCATGATACAAATCAACCATCTCATCGAGGCTGAACACATGGGTGAGCAAGTCACGAGCAATTGCATATCGAGCATTCTGTCGGTGCAGAGATGTGGATACATCGTTGAAATCATCGTAAAGGTCACTGGTATACCAGTAATCACCGATGATGTAGTGAGATGATTCGCAAGAGAATGCACTCGTGGAATCGTAGTTATCGTCACCAGGTGAATTGCCGTTATCATCGATTACATATTCATCATCTGCTGGACAGTTGTCCATCCAATCGACCTTTCCATTTTGATCGAAGTCATAGATGGCCATACCCATGTCAGTATACTCGCCAATCTGCTCGCGGTCTTCGTAGAGGCGATACAATGTCGATTCAGAACGAGTTCCATCTGCGTTCATGACTGTGCCTTCTGCCAGCATGACATCGTCACCTGCACCGATGATGGTGAAAGCATGTTCTCGTACACCTTGGCTATCAGACATCGTGTTGACTGAAACCCATTCATCCCATGTCGCACTGGATTGCGTTGCAGAATTGAAATGTTGCTGCATTGTTTGAGCGAAAGCACGCGTGAACTGTTCATCATCCATTGTTCCTTGATCATCATTGAACTCTTGGCGCATATCGCCCTCTGCAAGGGTTACGATGAAGAGCGCAATTGTATCTTCCTCGCCACCAGCGAGCAACATGTTACCCGCAGCTGGAATGCCTGACTGGAAGTTGTCTGCTACAGTGGGATGTTGACCCTGAGCAAGTGCTTGGAATCCATAATCCCACCATGAAACGAATGCAGGTCGTTCTGAAAACGACTCGTCTGAATCTTGGGCCTGTAGCCAATCATATGCTTCGTTCCACGAACGGCCGTTGAAACCAGGTCCAAACGTCCCCATGTACCAACATTCACCTTGACAGGTGGGAGTTTCTTCTTCATCCATTCCATAGTCTTCGTATGGTGAGCCATCGAAGACCGACCAGCCAAAGAGTTCAGCACGGAGAACATCGGGCATCAAATCATGAATGGCGTCATCCACTTGCTTCTCGCCAACTTCACCACGGGGAATACCTGAATCGATTCCATATATCGCATGCTGACTGAATAGCAGAAGCAATACAAGACCAATTGCAGGAACACCTGGATGTTTGCGACCTGCGCGATAAGTTGACTGGAACCGCGCGGCAGATCCACTCACACCCATACGTCGCCGTGTCTTTGTGTATTCCTTGGCGCCGCTAAATCTCCAAAGCCCGACAATTGCTGCTGAACCCATGATGGCCATCACAGGTGTTGCGTTGAACATGAATCGGCCAGCGGACCATGCCATGTATGATGCCAAGAGAATCCACATGGCCAAAACCATGTGAGTTTGCTTACGGGTGCGGAATCCGCGCCACAGTGAGACGAAACCCATCCATACTGCGAGCATGAAGACGAGGGGGCCGAAGTTTGCGAACAATTGTCCACGACTCGGTGCCTGTGCCTCAGCAATAGTGCCGAACACCTTGTTCTTGGAGAAGTAGAACCCACCGGTGGTGAGGACGTCCCATCCATTTGAGATGTCGAGAAGTTGCAAGATATACAGTGTCCCCAAAAGGGCAGTTGTAATCGCAGAACCCATGATGATGACCATCAGCCATGGCTTGTCTCGGAAGGCCGTAACAATCCAGCCATTGATCACTGTAAATCCGACAATGTAGAACAGTGGCTGGAAACCGCTAGCGTCCCAAATCAGGTTCAATTGCATGTTGCCGTAGAATGGTAATGGCAACAGGAAGGTTGTGAACATCATCACTGTGATGGCTGCGGTCAACGGCATGCTGTCTCTACGACGCAGCAAGTTGAGTGCGGTCTGCATGAAGAATGCAGCATAGATGATGGCCAGACCATAGACGAATCCTTTCCATCCGAGTGCAACTGTTGCAAACGAGACACCAGCCAATAGCGCTTGAGCCATTGCAGCAGGGTGTTGTTTGAATGCAGCCTTGATTCCAGCAACCATGTGCAATGGATTCCAATCAGAATCTTCGAGCAACTTGTCACTGCCAATCGAATCGACAGCACAGAGCCAGAAATAAAATCCTAACGACATGAACAGAATCACGAAAGCGTCGTGGTCCGCCAGAGCGAATGTGCTGTGGCTAACGTGACCAGGCATGAGTGCCATGAGCCAAGCGCCAATTGCACCAGCACCGGTTCCGAAGAATCGCTTGCAGGTTGCAGCAATCGGCAATACAGTCAATGCACCGTATACAGCAGGCATTCCAGCAATGGACCACCAAGCTGCATCGTGAACATCGCCTTCAAGGAACGGATCAAGTAGACTGCCGCCCAAAGCCAATGTCCAACTGAACAAGGGAGGACGAGGGTTGATGGAACCAACCGGATAGGCTCGATCCATATCGATGACGAAATGGCTGTTCTGTGCAAGGATGTAATCGATGGCTCGCTTCATGTACCATGGGTCAGAACCACCTGTCATGTCCCATTCACCGGTTCCTGCAGCGTTCATTGCAGGAATCACGTTCCACATTACACGGACGACAAATGCTGTCAATAGTGCACTAGCGATGGTAATCCCATACCAATGTTGGCCCCACCACAGACGTGCTTGTCCAGGGTTTCGGCGCTCAGGGCCACGCATTAGACGGCCAGTGAATCCAAAATAAAGAACTCCAGCGTTTAGCCAAAAGAAGATGGCAAACCAAGACAATGTACCCAAACTTCCGTGAAGGAAGGAAAGAGCACCGTCCGAATTACCGAATACAAACAGTCCTGAATCTTGCCATGCACCAAAGGAGTAGAGGAGCCAATTGAGGCCCACAAACAACCCTAGTGTCCGCCCATGTTCGGCCCAACAGAATGCCACAAACATGGCCACTAGGCCAGTAAATAGGGCCCAGAAGAAACCAACGTGCTCTGCAAGGAAGATGGAGTCAGGGTTGTCAAGAGTCGATAGGTGCCACAGACTAAACACGTGTGCACCAATCCAAACAGCCAATCCAACATACAACGGGATGTGCTCCTTTTCGACGGTTCTAGGCAAATCTGTGAACCAAGAACCGTGGCCACCTGTTTGTAGACGACCGCGGCTGGCTAGAGCAATGACGACACTGGTGAGAATCGAAATGATCCACCATGTGAAAAAGAGGTAACCAGTAACAGTTCGATCAACATCGAGGATGTCGTAGTAATTGCCGGCAAGAGAACTCTCTCCACCCCATGCATGACCGGCTGCGGCCACCTGAATCGCATAGACGAATCCAGCGACAACACCGACCACAATCAGTTCTTCTTCGTGGCGCCTTGAGCGATCAAATAGATGAACGCCAATCGCCATCATGGTGAAGGCTAGGCCTAGTAGAGCTGCACCATCGTAGTAATGCAACATACCGACGGCACCAATCACCAATGCAAATCCGAGGGAGACGAGAGAGGGGCGTGTTCCAACGGGTTCGAAGATGATACGGGGTGCTTTGCCGAGTAGGCCACCGGCCAATAGCACGGTGGTAATCATCAGCAGTGTGTTCCAATCGCTTCCATCATAATCGACGGTGTTCCAAGTAGCGGCTACCATCATGGCGAGCATGATTGCAATCGTCACCGGGATTGCAAGCAGCCCATACAATGGGGCTTGCGTCGATGCAGTTCCGTTTTCGTTTTCCATTTTTATTCCCTCTCTGGGTTACTGACAGCACATACGCTACGCCATCAGCGACGCCGCGACTTGAGAGGTCGTTATAACCCCTCCTCACGCGCTCGCGCGTAGGATGGGGCTCAGTGCAACGAATAGCAGTAGCGCCTCAAAGTGCTCTGTGGCCTATATCTCGACGGAAATGAGAACCCTCAAGTTGCACATCTGAGAGCTTCTGATAAGCCAAATTTCTCGCTTCAGAAAGTGAAGATGCGATTCCGGTTGATGCCAATACCCGGCCACCTGTGGATACCAATTTCTCATCGATGGTTCCAGTGCCAGCATGATGAATGAAAGCGCGGCCATCTGAATCCACGTAATCAGAGAGGTCACCAGTGATGGAGCGGCCCTTCACAGGTGGGCCTGGATATCCGTCTGCTGCAAGCACCACAGTTAGTGCATGGTCGGTTGAGAAGGTCGGCATGGAATGTGCCAATCTGCCTTCGGCAACGGCAAGGAGAAGTTCATACAGATCACTGGCGATTAGTGGAACTGTAACTTGAGTTTCTGGATCTCCAAATCGAACGTTGTATTCAACCACTGAAGGAGCGCCATCTTCATCGATCATCAGACCGACATAGAGGCAGCCACGATAGGGAGTCTCCTGCGAAGAAAGATGTTCATGCATCGGTTCGACGATTTCAGAAATTGCACGTGCCCGGACCGCTTCGGTTGCGACTGGGGCGGGAGCATAAGCACCCATCCCACCAGTATTGAGACCCACATCTCCTTCTCCAACGCGCTTGTGATCTTGACTACAAGGAAGGGCTACAAATCCAGATTCATCCATCATCACGAGCATGCTCGCTTCTTCTCCAGCAAGGAATTCTTCGAGCAGAACCATGCCATCCGTTTGGATTGAGTCTCGTATGAATTCGAGAGCTTCGTCCCGGTCTTCAGTCACAACGACGCCTTTTCCGCCGGCCAATACATCTCGCTTGACAACCCAAGGTGCACCCCAGAGGTCGGCTGCTTCGTCCAAGTCTGTCTGTTCAGTGAGGTGTTGTACACCGGCTGTTGGAATGTTCAAATCAAGCATCACCTGCTTGGCGAAATCCTTGCTGCCTTCAAGCATGGCACCCGCGGCGTGTGGGCCAAAACTTGGAATCCCAACAGCGCGCAGCGCATCGGATAAACCGTTCACCAAGGGTGCTTCTGGACCAACGACAACGAGGTCGGCATCGAGAGATTGCGCCAAAGCAACTTGGCCATCAACATCTCCAGCTGAAATTGGATGGTTGGTTGCAATGGCCCCTGTTCCAGCATTGCCGGGAGCAACGTGAACTGCACTCACAGAAGAACTCTCAAGAAGGCCGATTGTCAATGCATGTTCGCGTCCACCGCCTCCGACGACGAGAACAATCCGTCCCATGCTCCTCTACGAACGGTTTCGGCTCATGAAGAGTCCCATTAGTAAGGGACTTCCTTCAGACCCACCCAATAACCAAACACATTGGTCATCCGATGGATGAGAGGTGTGAGAATCAAGAGCCAGAACATGGGCTGAATCAGGTCAGTATTCCCAACAAGTGCATCAGGGAACAATAACAATCCCATTGTAAATGTGCAAATCGCAAATGGAAGGGTATCAATCAGGGGTGATTTAGAACTTTCAGAACCTTCTCGTTTCTTACCCATACGTCGCTTGATGAAAGAACCCAGGCTGTCACCAATCATGCAACCTAATCCTAAGAATGTGCCAACGATGAATGCTGCACCCCATTCACCTCCAATCCAAAACCAATCACTGGGGCCTGCCCAAATCAACGGATCGAGGAAAATCCCTTCATTGACAATATGATTCTCGCCAATCCAGTGTGTAAACATGCACAAAAATCCGGCGCCAATGATTGCGCCAGCCAATCCATTCCAGGTCTTACCATCGCCAAGTATTCTATTTCCGTCAGACAATCGCCTTCCACCATCGATTGGACGCGGCTCTATTCCAGTCATTTCAGGTATCCATTTTCCGCCGAGCATTGCTGCAGTATTGGCAAGGTAACCCGGCAAATATAGCCACAACACAAGCAAGGGTCCACTCCAGAAACTCATGGACAAGTCGAGGGGGGGCTCCGTGCTGAGGAATAGACTGGGCACGCTACGAGGCAAAACGGGCCGGTTTAGAATTGTGCGCACGGCGGCGCATCCTTCATGACCTCAATGCGACACCCACAGTCCATGAGAACTGGTCGCGCACTCGCTATGCTACTCGCAACATCAATGCTAATCTGCATTATTCCGATGACAAATGCTAGTTCTGCCCCTACGCACGGAGGGGCGCACAATGTTTCAGCCGATGAGACGTGGAACATGGGCTCAGAGATTGATGCTGTTGTGACTGTAGAGGCTGGAGCAACATTGACGATTGCAAACGATTACACTCTTCCCGCGGGAGCTAGTATCACTGTTGAACAGGGTGCTACACTGCGTGTAGAAGATGGATCATTGACCAGTGGCGCATTCTCTCAGGCAGTCCGCATGACGCCGAATGCACCCACCAGTTTGATGGCGAATTCAGGTATTGCCTCAGGTGCCTTTTCACTGAAAATCGTAGCCCCTACGGGTAGCGATATGTCGGGATGGTCCGTCTCATGGGATGACATTCCTGCACAGGATATGTCTGGTGACGTCCATGTAATTAATTTCTCATCTCCAAAGGATGACTTCCAACTCAATTTTTCATTGACCCCTGGTAGTTTTACCGACCTTGTCATTGACCATCTTGAAATCGTTGAAGATACAACCACAATTACACCCGCATACCTTGCCGAACCAATCAACGGACGAATGGCTGTCGAATTGGGTACATTGTTCCCACTAACCATCGAAGGTTCGGCCCATTTTGAGCAGAGTTCGGTTATCGGCGCTGTTGTTCTGATTACAGGGGCGGTGACAAGTGTTGATTCCCACTTTACGGCCAGTGGTCCACTCAATGTACAAGGAGATGTAGGTAGCCTTTCAGTTCAAGGTGGTAGCATTACAATGTCAAGCACTGATCATGATGTGAATCTGGATGGAGTAGCAAATCTTGAGTGGAACGGAACCACTGGCACAGGACACCTGATCGACAGATGGGAGCGCAACATTGCGGAACAGGAGATACACATTCCAATCGGTTCGACATGCACGGGAGATTACTCGTGCGTACACTACGAGTTAACGGGCATCGGACCGAATGATATGACGATGCAGAGAAGTAGTGACGTCGAAGGTGTGGCAGAGGTCCCCTCTCGAACCGTCGAAATCGGATACTCGGATGGAACTGTTTGGACCGAAAATGCAGCCGTTGAAATTGTGAATTTCCGAACCGCATGGAATTTGGGTTCCGGTATGGGTTCATGGAGTGATGGCGTGAGTGTACCGTTACCATGGGATGTCTCAACATTTGAGATTCTACCTCACCTTGACTACCCTGTAATTTCTGTTGATACAGTGAATATCCCTGGTGAAACTGGAAATGTTGGGCGCTCGATTCCTGTAGATATCACTGTGACCAATTCTGGTTCCGAACCTGCGGCTATTTACATGCGCTGTAATGTTGCAGGAACGAACAACTACGCAGACATGACGCCGCCATACACTGCCATATTATTGGATGCAGGGGAGACTGAAACATTGGCTGCAAATTGGTCCTACCACAGTGAGGGGGAAGCCGGCTTGGATTGCTATGTCGAGGAACCCTTCCAATTCATTGATTCAACACCATTCATCAGTAAGAATGCCGCAAACAGTACTCGCGATGGTAGCGAAATTGTGACGGTGTCATGGGGTAATGCAGTATTGGATGATGACAATGCAATGATGTATATGCTCGCAGCTCTCGGTCTAACGGTTGTCATTGGATTGGCCGTGGCCATTCGACTTGCGACATCAGATATTGGTGAAGATGACCGCGAAGTCAATCACGATTCACAGGATGAAGAGCGCGTCGATCGCTTCGCCGAGATGATGGATGAAGAAGACGAAGAAGACGAAGATGATGAGTCCTAATCAGCAAGAACTGACCGGATTCAATTCTTCCCACGTGTATGTGTTGCCCTGCTCATCGTCTCCTTGCTTCTCTTCAAACTCATAGTGGCTAGATGAGCTGGCCATCTCAACACCCTCTTGGGAAGAGGTTACTGTTAGTGTATAGCAACCATATCCTTCAGAAAGTGTATCGTCGGATTCAAACTGACTATCATCCTCGCACTGGAAGAAGAACTCGGTGTATGTTATTCCGATGTTCATTGTACCGGGTCCGCATGTATCATCATTCCAAGAACCCACGTTGTTGTCAACAGTGATTGTTGCATAATCAACGGTTTTGGTCCCATCTGAAAACGCGAACTCCATATCAATTTGATAAGTCCCTTGAATTCGAGCAGGGACGGTGAGAACATCGGTGTCTGATGTCCCTTCACCGACCCATCCCTGGAATTCTACGTAATCAATGCAGGATTCGTGACCACCTGAACAGTCTTCATCCGAACTGTGTCCTGTGGCCTTCTCATCCACATCTGTCACTGTTCGAGTTAGTTCTGCAGTGGGTAGATCGACGCAATCGGTAGCCTCCTCAACGTCGATGCAAACTGTGTAAGGGTGGTCTTCCATGACCGGTGAACCAGAACCTGATACCGACTTAACACGTTGTGCATTCATCGAATAGAAATCAGAAATTGCTAGTGTGACGGAGCCTACATTTCCATCGAATTCTGAGTTCATGATGACATTGATTTCTCCGCTCCAAGTTTCCGAACCATCTTGGGTTACTGTCACTGTGAGGGGGCCGCCTGAAAATTCACTTCCAAGCAGACCAGTTGAATGGCGCAATTCTAGGGTGATTGTGTCAGCGTCCTCATCAAACCATTCATTGGAGTCGTAGTTTAGGAGAACCGAACCACCTAGATCCATTGCTGCAACATAGGGGATTCCAGCGAGGAGGAGGTAGACGACTGCAATCGAAGTCCACTGCATGCCGTTGAGTGCTTCACCATTGTTTCGAGTGTTGCGGACATGTAGTGAAGCTGTGTACGCAGAACCGATGAGCATCAAGAATATGACGACGCCAGAATAAGCAGGGAGCAAATACATGATGTAAAGCAAGACCATACAAACCAGTAAACTGCCTCCAGCAGCATACAGCATCAGAGGTTGTTGTGACGGATTGGGTACTGTCTTGGTCTCAATGACAGCATCCGCTGCCGCCCCGACGTCTTCGTCGGAATCTCCACTCACTTGCTTGGCCTTT
>Ga0208639_1000177_pt1 | contig 49681 bp, 53 predicted proteins | sample ETNtaG_33_FD_185772 | JGI IMG/M metagenome (GOLD analysis project Ga0208639, IMG submission 185772) | Marine microbial and viral communities from oxygen minimum zone, Eastern Pacific Ocean - ETNP201310SV76 (SPAdes) (version 2) | ecosystem: Environmental > Aquatic > Marine > Oceanic ...
TTTCTATTAGCAAACATATTTAAAGTTACTATAATTCATTTCTTGACATCATTAAATTTCTGAATTATATAGTTCCGATAATTAATGGTTATCGGAAAAATATGAGTGACTTAGTTACAGATGTAAAAAGTTTGGAATTGGAAACTTTGAATAATCTTAAGAGCTCTAAGGCTTTAAATACACTTAGGGCTTACAAGGCTGATTATAAAGATTTCGCTAGTTTTAGTATTAAGAATGGTTTTAAGCCTATGCCATCTGAGCCAAAAATCATAACGCTTTACCTAACACATTTATCAAAATCATCAAAATTCAGCACGTTAAAACGAAGACTAGCATCTATAAGTGTCATTCATAAACTTTCTGGTCACTACATTGATGTAAAACATCCAATGATTACCGAAAATTTGATGGGCATAAAGCGAATATTGGGTAGTCATCAAAAAGCAAAAAAACCAATATTAATCAATGACTTAAAGCTAATTATTAATTTAGTAGATAAAGAAAAAAATGAAACAAATAGATTCAAAAACAAAGCATTAATACTTGTAGGTTTTGCCGGCGGATTTAGAAGATCAGAACTTGTAGCAATACTTTATGAGGATCTGGATTTCGTTCCAGAAGGGGTAAAAATATTTGTAAAAAGATCAAAAACTGATCAATCAGGCGAAGGAATGACTAAAGGCATCCCCTACTTTACCAATCCCGAATACTGTCCTGTGGTTTCTTTAAAGAAATGGATTGAAAAATCAGAAATTAAATCTGGAAAAATTTTTGATATTTCAGATAAAAGTGTAGCTTTAACAATAAAAAAATATGCAGCTCTTGCTGGGTTAGATTCAAATAAATATTCAGGACACAGTTTGAGATCTGGATTTGCTACTTCGACTGCTGAATTAGGAGCCGAAGAAAGAAGCATAATGGCTATGACTGGTCACAAAACAACTCAAATGGTAAGACGTTACATTCAAGAAGCAAATTTATTTAAAAATAACGCATTAAACAAAATTAAAATATAACTAGAAATATTTATTGTAAATATAATTTATTTTACAAAAGAACAATTCTGCCAAGTAAAAAAAAGATATTTTAGGATTCTTTAGTGGACCATTATACTTTTTGGTAATTATACATTCGTTAAACTCATATTTGCTTCCATTTAAATAATATTTTAAAAAAAAACTAACACTTATACCCCACTTTTTTAAAAAGATTTTAGACCCCTTGTTTCTTTTTAAAGATTTCTTTTTTCTTAAGGATATTGAACCAAAATGGTAAACTCTACAATTGGATAAGCCTTTAAAAATTCTAATATTTTTTTTCCATAATTTCATATTAAGATCGGGATCAGATCCAATACCAGGATTAAACTCTTCGCTTAACCCTCCCACACTGTTCCAGACATCTTTATGAATAAGATGTGGCGACCAGTGTGTGCCTTGAAAGTCATGGTGATCAATCAAATTAAATTCAGATAAGAGTTTTTTTTCATTGAAGTCATTGTGAGTAGTGCCGCAATTTAATTGGATATGTCCATTTACTGGTTGGATCATTGTTCCTGATAAATAAAAAAGATTATGACCTATTTTGGCTATCTCCTCATTAAAGGCAACGTCCCAACCCGGACAAAAATACATATCATCATGGCCGTAAATAATGTAATCAGTTGTGGTTTTCTTAACAGCAGTATTAACAGATGAGCATAATCCAATATTACAATGAGAGTATGTGTAATTTATTCCATTTTTCTTCACGAAATCTAGTGTACCATCAACCCCTTCATTAATATGAAGAATTATTTCGTTATTAAATTTTGAGTTTTTTTTAAGGCTATTTAAACAAATTTTTAAATAATCTATGTTGTTAAATGTGGGTATTATGACTGAAAACATCTTTATGAGATTTTGAGGTTAATTATTTTCCCATAGATATTTATTTTTTTTATAACTTATTCCTAAAGTATTGCAAACTATGTAATCAGCTACAACCGTTGAATTAAAATATTTCATGTATTTCAATTTGCCATTTTTAGCAATTTTTTTTCTTTGTTCATCATCGCGAGCAAATTTTTGGATTTTTTCTGAAAGGTTAGATAAATTGTTATAAAATATTATTTCATTTTCTGAAAAAAAATTACTATAAAGCGTTTGATCATGAATAAAAGTTAGTAAACCATTGCCTATCAATTGAGCTATTCTATCACTGCTATAATACTTTATAGGGTCACCCCTACTCAAATTAACCCCCATTTTTGCATTAGAAATTGATTTTAAAAATGAATCTGCCCAGACAGGTTGATTGTTATTAATTCCATGTAGGTCAAACTTCACATTAGGCGTTCTTTCAACTAGCCTATTAACAAAATCAGATCTTTCGTCATATTTTCCCTTTTTCAGAGTACCTCTGTGAACCCCGTGACTTAATGCAAAAAAAACATCCACAGAACACTGGTCGTTCTCATAATTTTTTAAAGTCTCAAATGAAGAATCAGCTGGATTTGGCATGAATAATGTTAGTTTATTTCTTGGTAAGAAATTTAAAATATCAGGTGATGTAGTAACAAAATTAGCATCTGTAAATTCTATTTTATCTAAAATTCTTGATTTATTTTTTTTTAGGAAATCTGGTCCGCCATTATTTGCGGAAACACCAAATGAGTCAAGAAACCATTGTGCTATTTTAATATTTTTATAGTTTTCTTTTATATAAGCTAATGTCTCAGGTTTGATTTGATCTGCATGACCAAGAATTAATATATCTGGCTTATAATTGTATACAGTATTGATTAATTTTTGATTTAGTGAATTAGATCCTGTGTAATCCTTGATACTTTTATAGTGTTTAACTATATCCCTGTCACTAAAACCTAAGACGCTGTGACCCAGTCTTATGAATCCGTTATTGAGCCTTCTTCCAGTATTAAAAAAAAGTCTACCATCATGACGCTCATTAAAATTAGTTACATGTAATATTCGTAGGCTTTTTGGTATTTTAATTTTGAAAGAATTTTTTAGAATTTTTAATTTTAATAAACTATCTCTATATTCATCAATTTTTTTTGAACTTAATTTATTTGTATGAAAAAAATGTTTTAGAGATAGTTTTTGCAATTCATGTCTTAATTTATTATTTTCAATTAATTTTTTTATTGCTAGATAAACGGAATCGACATTCAATTCTTTTATAATAACTCCGTGAGTGACAGTTTCAGGTAAACCACCTTTATTACTAATTATAGTCGCACAACCTCTGCTGCTAGCTTCTAAGCTTGTTCTTCCTAATGGCTCATCCCATCTTGAACACGCCACCGCAATGCTAGTTTTTTCAAAAATTTTTAGAACTTTATCATGATTTATAAAACCCATAATATCTAATCTTTTGTGTTTGAATGAAAGAGTTGATCTTGGTTCGTCACCTATAACTATCCCCTTCCAATTTCTATATTTTTTCAATATTTTTAAAGTTGCTTTTCCAAACAAATCATAACCCTTTGCACGATTTAATTTGCCAACAAATGTAATCCATTTTTTTTTATTTTTTAAATTTATTCGAACAGGATTAGTGGATTGATAAATAACATTTAATTTTTCAGAGTTGACATATAAACCATCAACGCCTTCTAAAAATCTTTTTTTAGACCAATCACTATTAAAAATAATTTTAGTAGTGTTTGACATTAACTCTTTACGATCCTTCACTGATCTAGAACCTGACATTGTTAAAGGATCATTATGGAAATATAAAACCATTTTTTTATTTGGTTCCGCTTCAAATATTTGATGAAAATAATTGGGGCGATTATGAATTTCTATCAAATCTGAAGGATATTCTCTTTCAAACTTTAAAAATTCATTAACATATAATTTACTGCCACTTTGAATTATTTTTTTTTTTAATTTTATGTTTTGATATTTAAGCTTATAAGCTTTTTTTAGGGTAGTATTACCAAAGATTGTAATATCATTTTTAAATTTACTCAATTGCACAGTATCTTTTATAAATAAAGATACAGCCCCAGCGTAGGTTGGGGAAAAATTTTCTTTATATGGTAACAGAATTGAAATTTTCATAATGTTAAAAATTTATTACATGAAATAATATTTCATAAAACATTGCAAAGTGTCAAATTTATTGCAAAAAAATTAAATTAAATTTTTGTCCAAGAATCTGGCCAAAAATTTAAGTTTGACGATGTATTTAGTTCTTTGTCTTTTGGACAAACAATAATTTTCTTATCGTAATTACATAACCATGCTGGCCACCAATGAAAAGTTGTAGGGCCAACAATAAAATATTTACATTTACACATTAAAAGAAAGTCTAAAAATATTTTATTCTCAGCTTTGTTTTTAACAAAAGTAAATAAGTTAGTGTCAAAATGATTATTTAAATTTTCAAAGTTATTAGACCAAATCAAGAATTTAGGATTTTTAAGTTTTGATCTAAAGTATTCTACTCCTCGGTAAATATATTTCACGGTAAGCTTTTCAAAATCTGCAGTTTTTTGTAAATTGGCACTACTATTATTAGCAAATTCAGAAAATCTTTCTGCTCTAAAAGCAATTGATACAACATTTGAACTTTCAATTATTTTGATAAAAGGGTTATTTTCTAGGTTTGGAATTAACTTAAATGAAAATTCCTTCAATAAGTCATTTCTATAGTCGTAAAAATATTTTTCACATTCAAAGTATCCTTCCATGTAAATTGTGTCGTGATAATTTTCTAATAGATATTGATCAGAGTAATTAGTTTTTTTATTGCTGCTCATTTTTTCAATCAAGAAATTTTTTTTTTGACTAAATTTATCAAAGAATTTCATATATTTTCTTTTTAGATATTTTTTAGTGGATAAAAATTTATATTTATCATCAGCAATCTTTGTATTAAGACAAAACAACTCTAATTCGTAGTTGGGTTTCCAATTTATCCTTTTTTTTTTCTCCCACTTTTTAAAGTCGTGTTTGATACCTGATTCATTATCGATCAATAAATTATAACCTAATTTTTTTGAAAAGCCGTAAGCAGCAGCATACAAAAACATTTGATTTCCAAAACCGTTTGACATTTTTATTACTAGATTTTTAGACATTAAAATATAAAGTTTATTTATGCTGGAAAAAATTTTTTATCTCACTCACAATTCTTTTCATTTGAAATATTTTCAAATTTGGATGAAGCGGTAGACTTAAACATTGATTAGCCCAATTCTCAGAATTTTTTAGAGTAATTCTTCTATCAATAAATTTTGCTTTATTTAAACTATAAGGATAATGAATCTGGCAATGAATTTTTTTAAATAAGAGATGTTTTATTAGTTTATTTCTATTCTTTGTTCTTATGACATACAAATGTCTTGATGAGCCTGGTTTCGTATCTGTAATCTTTATTTCTTTAATATTTCCTAAATGGTAATCATAAAAAATGGAAATTTTTCTTCTTATATCATTTAACTTTAAAATTGATTTCAATTTATTTTTTAAGACTACAGCCTGAATGGTATCTAATCGACTGTTCATTCCAATTATATTGTGTTTATTTTTTTTTACAGAACCCAAATTTCTTAGTAACAATAATTTTTTATATATTTTAAAATTATTAGTTGCAACTAAACCAGCATCTCCATATGCACCTAGATTTTTTGAAGGATAAAAACTGTAACAAGCTATATTAGCAAATTTTTCATTCCTTTCTTTTTTACAGCATTTTCTATTGGTATTTTTTCTACAATTGTAACAACTGTAAGCAAAATGGGATTGAGCACTATCTTCTATTATAAAAATTTTTTTTCCAACAACTTTTCTTAATTTTTTTATATCAACTTTTTGACCATATAAATTAACAGGTATAATTGCTTTAGTTTTTTTGGTTATTAGTTTATGAATTTTTGCAATTGATACGAGACCAGTTTCCTCATCAATATCAGCAAAAACTATTTTAAAGTTATTAAGTATAACTGCAAGACTCGTGGAAATGTAAGTCATTGCAGGAATAATAATTTCATCATCTTTTTGTAGATTTAATGACTTAATAGCCAATATCAACGCATCAGTTCCAGAGGCGCAACCGACAGAATATTTAATTTTAGATAATTTTGAAAATGAATCTTCAAAATTTTTTACCTCATTCCCTAATATAAATTTTTTTTTTAGAATCGTGGAATACATTTCTTTTTTGATTGATAGATCAACCTTTCTTGATATTGGATTGACTTCGGTAAAATTTATTAATTTAACCATTGTTTCTATTTATTTTATCTAATAGAAAAGTGACTTTCTCATTAAACTTTTTCTTAAAAAGATAATTATTATTTCTTTTGATTGCATAAAAGATATATTTAACCATTTTTGAAAGTGGCTCGTTAAGGTCAATTTCAGGTACTTCCAGGTTATATTTTGACCAATCATTTATAAATTTTTTTTTATAAATTTTTATTTTATATAAAGATTCGTTCTCATCGCAATATAAGGTAGCTCTTTGAAATTTAATTTTGATTAATCTTACTTTAGTAGGTGAAAGCCAAGAATTTCTAATTAATACATTAGAACTATTTTTATATTTCAAATTAATATAAACGCTATCACACAAAGTATTTTTAAAATTTTTTTTTTTAATTGTTTGGATTCTATAAGGAAATTTATTTATCAAGTATAGTAATATTGATATATCATGAGTTCCCAAGTCCCATATTACGTTTGCATCATTTCTTACTGGAGCTTGTTCTCTAAATGACTCTATCTCTAAAATTTTTCCGTATTTATTTTTATCGATTATTTTTTTTATGAAATTAATAGTCCCTGAAAATAAAAAAGGATAGTCGACAAAAATCATCTTTTTTTTATCTCTTGCAATTTTATTTAATCTTTTGACATCCGTTAATGATAAAGAAAGAGGTTTTTCTACCAAAATATGCTTAAAATTTTCTAGAGCATATTTGGCAATCTTAAAGTGTGTTGCTGTAGGTGAGGAAATTATTACTAGATTATGCTGGTCACTTTTAATCGCCTTCTTAAAGTCTTTGTAACAATTAGCTAGAGGATAGTTTTTTTTAGCAGCAATTAAATTTTTTACCTTTTTATCAGATATTGAAACAATATTAAAAAATTCAGAATTTTGGAAATTTCTAGCTAACTTGCTACCCCAATATCCATAACCTATTAAACAAGCATTAAACATAAGAATTTAGTATTTATACTTATTATTATTATTTTCAATTAAATAAATTTTATTATTTTTATAAACGCTCTTTTGGATTTGCACTCCATTAACTTTTGGTAACTGGTACGCTGGAAAAATTAGTGATCTAATTTTATTGTGTATCTTCATTGAGCTTTTCTTCAAGGTTATTTTTATCATTTTTTTATAATTTACGCTGCCTCTACTATAATAACTGCCTGTGCTTAGAACTTGTTTTTTTAATTTATATTTAGAGTTAAGAATGTTATGTAAATTTTTTTTAAATAAAGTTATAGCGAATGCCATTAGTTTTAAATAATTTTCTTGAGCTGTATCATTAATTCTAATTTTAAATTTCATTTGATCAATTATATCACCAGTATCAATACCTCTGTCAATTTTGTGGATCGTAACCCCTGAATATTTTTCGCCATTATAAATTTGAAAAAAATTGGTATGACAACCTCTATATTTTGGTAGCAAACTAAAATGAAAATTAAATAAATTGTTCGTTTTAAACTTTTCAACTTTAATAATTTTCAAATACTCTAAAGAAAAAAAAAATAACTCCTTAATAGAATATAGTTCTTTAATTTTTACAATTCTTATTCTATTTTCAATTGCAAATTTTCTAAACGAAGGTTGCCAACCATTCCTACCTTTATCATTATGATTCGGCAGAGCTAAAATTTTAATTTTTTTTTTATTTAAAGGGAGAATAAATTTCAAAGCATCTATAGCGCATTTGTTTTTTCCTGCAATACAAATATACATCAGTAAGAATTTAATCCCAAACGTATTTATACTTATTTTTTTTATCGAAGGTTTTGAATAATATATATTCTGATATGATAGAATTATTAAATATAGAGAAATACTTTCTCTTACCATTTCTTGAAATTTTATTTATTTTATTGATATTTCCATGTAATTTATCTATTTGGTTTAACAAATCCTCAACATTGTTATAAAAACCCATTTCATCATTACTAAAAAAATCAAAAAACTTAGTTTTTCTATCAATAAATGTCATTATACCGTTAGCGACTAAAGACGCTATTCTATTGCTAGAAGCATATTTTGTTGGTCTGCCTCTGCTTAGATTTAATGCCATTTTACATTTAGATAATTCATTAAAATAATGATAGTTCCACTTTGGTTGCTCATGAGCATAGCCTAATATATTAAATGTAAATTTATTATTTTTTAGAATCATTTCATTTAAAAAAGTTTCTCTTTCATCAATGTTCCTTGGTTTTAATTTTCCATAATTCACACCATGACTTAGTGCAAAAAAAAGATCCTTATATCTATTTTTTGAATTATATATTTCTAAATTTTCAATATTTTCATCCGCTGGAATTGGCATGTAACTTAATTTATTTTTTGGAATTCTAGTTTTAATAATATCTGGAAATGTTGTAACAAAGTAATGATCAATTAAATCTTCGTTTGACTCGATTAAATTGAGGTTATTAACATAGTTGGGGCCACCTTCTACTAAATGATCTTCATACCAGAGAGCAAATTTTGTATTATATTTTGTTCTGATTTCCTCAATTGTTTTTCTATTCAATATATTATTGTGACCTAATAAGATTAAATCAGGCCTATAATTATCAGCTATATTAAGAAGTTTTGAATTAACATGAACATTAGTTTTCAATAATAGTTTTTTATTGAAATCTTTGTAGCTAAAATTAATGACATCATGATTATTTCGTATGAAGCCACTTGTTATTTTATTTGATATAGAAATGTTAAATAATCTATGATTGTTTTTTTCATCAAAACTAGAAATATGTAAAATTTTCAAATTTTTATTTCTAATATAATTTATTTTTTTGGTTAAGTAATTATTTTTTAGATTATCAATTTTTTTAGTTAAATTTTCAATTTTATGTATAACGTTATTAAAATTTTTAATTTGGATTTTTCTAAGTAGATTTTTATTTTTAATTACTTTAATTATTAATTTTTCAAGTGTCTGTGTGTTTAGTTTATTTAAAATTAGGTTATTGTTAAATGTTTCAGGCAATCCGCCTCTGTTACTTGTAATGGTTGCACAACCATAACCAGCTGACTCCATTGCAGTTCTACCAAAAGGTTCTTGCCATCTAGAACAAACAACGGAGATTGAACTTTTTTTATAGTAATTTAGTATTTTCTCGTGGGGTAACCAATCGATAACATTAAAATTTTTATGTATGAAATTGTGAGTCTCCCTTCTCTCATTTCCTATGGCATAAACTTTCCATTTTGTGAATTTGTTTAGAATGTTCAAAAGAGCTTTGCCAAAAATATCATAACCTTTTGAAGAATTTAGTTTGCCTGTAAATATAATTATTTTTTCTTTTTTTGGAAATTTATTTATTTTGTTTATTCCAGGATATAAAATTTCGCAATTATTTTTATATTCAAAAGGCAAACCTTCAAAAAATTTATCCATTACCCAATTGCTCACAAAATATAATTGATCACAATTTTTTGCAATAAAAAGTCTTTCTTTCACGCTTTTAGAGAATCTCAGATCTTGCGGATTGTTATGATAAACAAAAATAAATTTACAATTTAATTGTTTTTTTAATAAAAAAACTAAAGATTCCGGTCTGTTATGAATTTCAATTATTTCATACTTATTTTTTTTATAATGGCTATAAAATTTTTTAGTATAAAAATAATTTTTTTTATATTTGATGTTTGAAATATCTAAATTTACAAAATTACTAGTCAGTGGTTTACACTTTCCTTCAAGATAACCAAATACTGAAGTTTTATCTTTAAGTAGACTATGTTCTAAATAGTCTTTAACCCATATAGCTGCCGCGCTAGCTTCATTTAGTGTATACTTTTCTTTATAGGGAAGAATTATGGCTATTTCTTTTTTCATATGTACCTATCTCTAATTATATTTCTCAATTTTCTATTTTTCTTTATATAGTGTTCTCGAATAATAGCTGCTTTCTTTATAAAATATTTTTCAATATATATTATTTTCCATTTTCTTCCTCTTGTAAATTTGGCGCCTCTCCCTTTATTGTGCAAATATAATCTCTTTCTAAGATTATTTGTGTAACCAACATAAGTTATGAATTTTGAATTCTTATTACTGCATAGGACATAAACAAAATAGGACATTAAAAAATTAAAGGAATTTCAAAACTACTATAAAAAAAATTTCTTTTAACAAAAATCATATATTTAATTGTATTAAGCTATTACGACAAGCTTTTGGCGGTCCCACGGGGAATCGAACCCCGATTAGGTGATTGAAAACCACCTGTCCTAACCGTTAGACGATGGGACCTATTAAATTATTCTTGTATTTATTATATATTGGAAACTGTTTCAATGATGATAATTTTGTTTTATTCATGAAGAAATTCAATTTATTAAGGATTGGACGTTATTTAGCTTAGCAAATGAAAATTTTACAAAAAGAAATCGAACAACTTTTAAATTTATATAAATCTAAAAAATTGATTAAAGCAGAAAATCTTAATAGGAAGCTAATACACAATTATCCAAAAGTTGTTATTTTATATAACATTTTGGGACTTATTCTTACTGAACAAAATAGAATAAATGAAGCAATAGAAATATACGAAAAAGGAATTAAATTTAATCCTGAATACGCCATGATATATAATAATTTAGGAAGCATTTATAAATCTAAGGCAGAATATAAAAGAGCAGAAAATTATTATAAAAAATCGATTAGCTTAGACAACAAAATATCAGAACCACATAATAATTTAGGAAGTCTATATCTAACACTTAATAATATTAGAAAAGCAGAACTGTCTTTTAAAAGATCATTAGCAATTAATTCGAAATTTTATATATCATATTACAATTTAGGGATTTTATACAAAAACTTAGGTAAATTTGATGAAGCCAAAGTACATTTGCAAAAATCAATAGAATTAAATACAAATTTCTATTCTGCTCATAGAACGTTAAGTCAATTAATTAAATATAAAAAAGACGATGATCATTTAGCCTTATTAGAAAAAATCTACCATAATTCTAAAAAAAATAATGAACAACACCCAGATATAATTTTTGCACTTGGTAAAGCTATGGAAGATATTAAAGATTACGATAATTCATTTAAATATTACAAGGAGGCCAATAATCTTCGTAGAAAACAGATAAATTTTTCAGTAGAGAAAGAAAAAAATGAATTTGATAATATCAAGAAAATATTTAATGAAAATCTTTTTAAAAAATATGCTAATTTGGGTAATTTGAATTCTTCAGCTATATTTATAGTTGGTATGCCAAGGTCTGGCACCACGCTGGTAGAGCAAATAATATCAAGCCATCCAAAGGTTTTTGGTGGAGATGAACTTTATTTTCTACCAGACTTAATAAAAAATAATTTTTGTATGGAGCATGGGAAATTATTATTAAAACAAAATAATAATATAAAAAAAAAGGATCTAAAATTGATAGGACAAAAATATATCAATGATCTAATAAAAATTTCCAATAAATCTGAAAAAGTAACTGATAAACTTCCAATAAATTTCAAGTGGATTGGTCTAATAAAATTGATACTACCAAATTCAATAATAATTCACTGTGTGAGAAATTCTAAAGATAATTGCTTATCAATTTTTAAAAATTTTTTTGCAAACAAAAGTTTAAATTTTGCCTATAAATTAGATGAAATTACAGATTATTATTATCTCTATCATGACTTAATAAGGCATTGGAAGAAAACACTTCCTAAATTTATTGTGGATATAGAATATGAGCAAATCATTGAAAACCCTGAACAACAAATTAGAAACTTAATAGAAAAATGTAATTTAGATTGGAATAAAAACTGTCTGAAATTTTATGAAAATAAAAGGCTCATTAAAACAGCTAGTGATATTCAAGCTAGAAAAAAAATTTACAAAAGTTCTATTAATTCTTGGAAAAATTATAAAAAAAATCTGCAGAATTCTTTTCAGAAATTGCCAGACTAAGTTAATTAACAGATAGATCTTCTATAATAAATTCAATATTTTGCTTACCTCGCCATGAATTTAAAGTTATTTTTCCTGCAATATTAAATTTTTTTTTATTTTTTTGATCAAGAAATGGTTCTAATGGACCATTTTTAGCATTAAAAGCGATACTTTTAATAACTGAACCATCTTCTCCATGTAAAACAGATTTTATATGTTTGTCTGCTACAAAATTTGAATTGATTACCTTTAAATTTTTGATCGCAAATTTTGGCTCAATATTCCCTGCGCCAAAAGGAGCTAATTTACAAATCTCATGATAAAATTCTTCATTTATGGCACTTGGGGCTATCAATGAATCTAGATATAAATTTCTTATACTTGATGAATTCAATTGAGATTTTTCATAATTATCAATTAAAAAATTTCTAAATAAACTTATATTATTTTTTTTAATAACAAATCCTCCTGCCATTTTATGTCCACCTCCTTTTTCAAGAATTTTTAATTGAGTGCCCTTAATAATATGTTTTCCGATATCAAAACCATTTACCGATCTAGCCGATCCTTTTCCCAGATTTTCATTTAATGAAATTATTATCGTTGGTTTATTATATTTTTCTTTTATTCTTGAAGCCACAATACCAATTATTCCCTCGTGCCAACCCTCACCAGACAAAACTAATACTGGATCATTTTTAAAATTGTCGATGAGTGAATAAACTTTTTTAAATAAAATAAACTCAATACTCTGCCTTTCTTTATTAGATTTATTTAAATCTGTTGCGATTTTATAAACTTTCTGGGGATCGTTGGAAGATAAAAGTTCAGCACCATGGGAAGATTTTCCTACTCTGCCACCGGCATTAATTCTTGGTCCCAAAACGTAACCCAAATGATATGTGCTAGGTTCAGATTTAATTTCACACAAATCATATAAAGTTTTTAAACCCAAATTTAATCTTTTTTTTATCACTTTCAGTCCTTGAGAAACAAAAGCTCTATTCAAATCTATAAGTGGGACAACGTCGCATACAGTAGCTAAGGAGACTAAATCTAAAAAATTTAAAATATTCGGTTCTTTTATATCGTTCTTTACAAACCAACCAGCATCTCTAAGTTTTTTATTTAAGGCTACCAAAAACATAAAACAGACACCGGCAGCGCAAAGATAATTAAGTTGTGAGGTATCGTCATATCTATTGGGGTTTACAAGAGCGCAAGCCTTTGGAAGTTTAAGATCAGATTGATGGTGGTCTAATACAATCACATCAATATTTCTATCTTGAGAATTTTTAATGGGTTCAAATGACATTGTGCCACAATCAACGGTAATGATAAGTTTGACTTCCAAATTTATAAGATTTTCAAAACCCTTTATTGTAGGACCATATCCCTCCTTTTTTCTGTCAGGAATGTGTATATGTATTTTTTGATTTATGGATAAAAAATAACGCAACAATAACGCTGTGGATGTAGCTCCATCCACATCATAATCACCAAAAATACCTATTGATTCATTTTTGATAATACTGTGATAAATTCTATTAATTGCAACATCCATGTTTTTTAAACAGTAAGGATTTGGCATAATATTCTTAATTGCTGGATTTAAAAAAAAATCTATATTTTTAATATCATTTTTTCTAATCGATAAAAGTTTTGCAACAATTTCGTTCAAAGTATATTCTTCACAATATTTCTCTACATCTAAAGAACTGAATTTTTTAAATATCCAGTTCTTTCTACTGACTGAAGTAAAGTTCATTTTTTTATTATATTTTTAATTATTTTATTTGTGTTACTGCTTTTGTGAAGTAGTAAAGTTTCGGCTTCGAAAGAATCACCAAGATCTTTTATACCTTTAACCATATCGCCGTTTGTGACTCCAGTAGCACAAAAAATAACATCGCCTTTGACCATATCTTTAAGATAATACTTAGTGTTAAGTTCCTTAATACCCATTTTTTTTGCTCTATTTTTTTCATCTTCATTTTGAAATACTAGTCTAGTCTGCATTTGACAAGACAAACAGCTTAAAGCAGCAGCTGCTAGAACTCCTTCTGGACCGCCACCTATTCCTAAATATATATCAATGTATGTGCTAGGTTTAGCAACAGAAATGACACCAGATACATCACCATCAGTTATAAAATTTATCTTAACGTTCAACGAGTTTAACGCCTCTATTATTTTGTTGTGTCTTGGGCGTTTCAAAACACAGGCATTTATTTGATGTGGAGAAACATTTTTTGCGTCTGATAATAATCTAATATTTTTTTCTACAGAAAAATCAAGATCAACTAAATTTTCAGGTAGTCCAGGACCAATAGCAATTTTTTCCATATAAGTGTCTGGCGCATTAAGGAGATTGCTTTTATGAGTGACAGCGAGTACTGATAAAGCATTTGGCAAGTTTTTTGCTGTAAAATTTGTTCCTTCTAAAGGATCAACTGCAATATCAAGTTCTTCACCTCTCTTGGTTCCAACTTCCTCGTTAATATAGAGCATCGGAGCTTCGTCTAACTCACCTTCGCCAATTACAATTTTACCTTTCATGTCAATATTATTTAATTGTTTTCTCATTTCATTAACCGCTTCACGATCGGCACCAATTTTATCATTTTTGCCCTTAAACAGTGAAGCACCGTAGGCAGCTCTCTCAGTGGTGTGAACAAAAGAATCAATAAACTTTTTATCAATATTCATTTAAACTTTTTCTATTCTAATAAAAGTAGATTTTTTTTTGACAGATTTATTGTTATTTAAATTAAAAATTAAACTATTAAAATTTTTTTCTCTAGCTTCATGTGTTAATATAACTATAGAAGCAGTTTTATTCTTTTTATCAGGTTTTTGAATTAGATTTTTAATTGAAATTTTATTCTTGGTAAAAACTTTAGTTATCGAAGATAAAACGCCAGGTTTGTCTTTAACGTCAAAACGCAAATAAAAAGAGTTCAAGTATTGATTTTTATCATAAGTATTAATTTTTTTTCTTTTCTTAAACGGTAATCCAAACGGATATTTAATATTACCTCTTAAAATAGATAGCAAATCAGACATAAGGGCTGAGGAAGTAGGTCCTGGTCCCGCTCCCTCACCTTGTAATAAACTTTGTCCTACTGGTTTACCTTCAAGAATCACGGCATTCATAACTCCATTGACATTTGCTATATATGTGTCTTTTTTTATTAAACATGGATGAACTCTTTCGAATAATTGGTTATTTATTATTTCAGTAATTCCCAGCAGTTTTATTCTAAAATTTAATTTATCTGCCATTTTAATATCCTCGAGTTCGATATTTTCTATTCCATTCATTAAACAGTTATTTTTTGAAATTTTATTATTAAATACGAGAGCAGATAATATTCTTACTTTAGCTAAAGTATCATAGCCATTCAAATCAAATCTTGGATCTCTTGGCTCAGCGTATCCTAATATTTGAGCTTTCCTCAAGACATTAGCAAATGAATCTTTTGAACTTTCCATTTTGGAAAGTATATAATTGCAAGTACCATTTAAAATCCCAACGACTTTATTAATTTTGTTCGTAGCTAAACCTTCTTTTATAGTTCGTAATATTGGTATCCCCCCACCAACCGAGGCTTCAAATTCTAAATTAACTTTATTTTTTTCTGCTAACAAAGAAAGATAATCGCCGTTCTTTGCTATTAAAGCTTTATTTGCAGTAATTACATGTTTTTTATTTTTTAGAGCCAGTTCAACAACTTTTTTTGATAAACCATCTGAATAACCGATTAATTCAAATACAATATCTATTTTTGGGTCTTTGGCTATATAAATTGGATTTTTGTAAAAAATTTTTTTACTAAATTTAAAATTTCTTTTTTTATTAATGTTTTTTGCTGATATAGCAAGAATATTAACGTTTACTCCAGTTTTAATTCCAATATCTTTTTTTTTAGATAGTATTTCTTCATACAATCTACTTCCGATTTGTCCTAATCCAATTATTCCAATATTGATATTCTTATGCATAATAATTAATTGGGTATATCGTTGACATTAGGATAAGGTTTGTGTGCATTTCTCTTAATAATTTTATTAACTAAGTTTTTAAATTCAGTATTTGCTTTATTATTCTTTATAGAAACATATTTCTTCGATGGATTTTTCTTTCTATATTGTTTTTTAGTTTTAAATCTTTTTTTTTTCTTTGCAGAACGAGATTTTTGAGCTATTTTTTTTTCATTCTTTATTTTTTTTAATTCATTTATACGAGCTTGTTTAGCTAACTTTTTTTCATTTTTAATTACTCTTTTTTTGCTTGATTTATTTTTCTTGACAAAAGTTTTACGTCGAACATTTCTTTTTTTATCTTCCAAATTCGCTTGCTCTTTTATTATCTCAAGATCTGATTTAATTATCTTATCAAATTGATCTGATTTCTTTATTTCGACTGTCATTGTTTTTTTAAAATATGCATTTTTTTCTGCAACACTGCGGCAGGCATGATCACCACACCAGTAAAGAGTAGCAGTTTTTGAACAACCAAAAAAAAGAAAACAAAAAACTAATAAATTAATATATTTCATTGTAATCCCAAAGTTTCATTTAAGTGATAAGCAACATTCATATTTTGAACAGCTTGTCCTGAAGCACCTTTGATTAAATTATCTATTGCGGAAATAATAATAACTTTATTTTTTTTTCTATCTTTACATATAGAAAGTTTACAATAATTTGTATTCATCACATCACCAGTTCCAATTGGAGTGTTAAACTTAGCTATTTTAACAAAAAAATTATTTTTATGATATTGTTTTAAAAATTTATATATCTTTTTTGCATTATTTTTTCCAATTGTTTCTAAATATATAGTGGATAGAATTCCTCGAAACATTGGCAAAATATGTGGTGTAAAAAATACATTAATTTTTCTTTTTGATGCTTTTGATAATTCTTGATCAATTTCTGCCATATGTCTATGTGATCCTATTCCATAAGCAGAAACAGAATCAAATAAATTTTTAAATAAAAATTTTTTTTTAAAATTTCTTCCTGCTCCTGAATATCCAGATTTAGAATCAATAATTATATTGTTAACATTTATCATCCTTTTCTCTACTAAAGGGATCAGCGGAATTTGAGCAGAGGTTGGGTAACAACCTGGGCACGCGATTATTCTATGATTGTTAAGTTTATTTCTGGAAAATTCTGTAATTGCATAAATAGATTTATTTATAAATTTTTTACAATTGTGATCTTTTTTATACCATTTTTTATATATTCTATGATCGTTTAATCTAAAATCAGCAGATAAGTCTATCAATTTAATATTACTGGGGATTCTGTTTGCAATTTTTTGAGCTTCACCATTAGGAAGTGATGTGAAAAGAACATTCACTTTATTCCAATTAATTTTTTTAATATCAGAAATTTTTGGTAAATTTTTTTTCTTAATTTTCTTATCAAACATAGTAATTGATCTTCCTAGAGATCTTCTTGCACACAAATAAATAATGTTAGCTTTTGGATGTTTAAGTAGTATTTTAATCAACTCAAGCCCCACATATCCAGTTGCGCCCGCTATTGCTATATTTAATGAATCCTTCATAGTTTCCGATTATAACAGTTATTATTTTTAAGTGGTAATTTAAAGAAAGTTTATCTTTTAGAAAACTGGTAACTTCGTCTTGCTTTTCTACGTCCGTATTTTTTTCTTTCTACAGCCCTTGAATCTCTCGTAGTAAATTTTTCTTTTTTTAAAATCGTCTTTAGACCTGGCTCAAATTCAACCAAAGCTCTCGATATACCGAGAATTATGGCCCCAGCTTGACCAGTAAACCCTCCACCTTTTACGGTACATTTTACATCAAATTCATTTTCTCTCTTAGTTGCTGTAAACGGTCTGCAGATTGCAATATGTAAATTTGGCTTGTTAAAATAATTTATCATTTTTTTTCCATTAACATAAATATAGCCAGAACCTTTTTTCAACCAAACTCTAGCAATAGACTTCTTTCTTCTTCCGGTTGCATATTTTGATTCTTTAAAATCCAACTTAATTTTATTAACAATAGATTTTGTATTTAATTGAGGTTCCATATTAGTTTAATGAAATTTTGTTTTTATAGTTAATTTTACCAAAATCAATAATTTTTGGATTTTGTGATTCATGGGGATGCAATTTACCCTTGTATATTTTTAATTTGGAAAGCTGCTTTTTAGCCAAAGGACCGTCGGGCAGCATTCTTTTAACAGCTAATTTTAAAATTTCTTCAGGCTTTTTCTTTATCAAGACAGAAGGAGTGGTGCTTTTAATTCCACCAGGATGACCAGTATGTCTATAATATTTTTTCTTGTTGTGTTTTTTTCCAGTAAATTTAATTTTTTCAATATTTGTTACAACAACAAAATCACCGTTATCCATATGAGGCGTGTATTGACTTTTATTTTTACCACGTAAAACTTTGGATATATAAGCAGCTAGCCTACCAACTATTACATTTTCGGCATCTATTAAAAGCCAATTATTTTTTATTTCATTTTTCTTAATAAAATTTGTCATCATAATTGGCGCATAAATACTGAGAATAGTAGATAATGTCAAATCTTTTAGAACCACGAAAAGTCTTTACAATTAGTTGTTTGAGCATATTGCGCACCTTGAATTCTTATAAAGCTCTAAAAAAGCTGATATAAAACAAGCTTTAGAGCACACCGGAAGTGTAAAACTTAGAAATGTTAGTTGATTCTAGAATTTTTGAATACTAGAATTAAAGATGTTGTAACTAAGAGAATTGATCCTATTTGATGCATAGATGCTAAAATTATCCATGAACCAGAAAGTACCGTTAAAATTCCTAAAAAAGTTTGTAAAAAAAGAAATATGAAAATTAACTGAGTAATATTTCTTAAATAAGCAAAATCTTTATATCTGTAAATTATAATTGCGATAAAACTAAACAATAAGATTATAAAATAAGCTACATTTCTATGTATAAATTGCAAAATAGAGGGCGTTTCTAAAGCTTTCAATGAAAATAGATCTCTAAGATTAGAGTCGTCAGGAAAATAACTCTGATTCATCAATGGCCATGATTGATATATCTTGCCAGCATCTAAACCTGAAACAAGAGCTCCTACGCAGATTTGTAAAAGTAAAAAAAGAATAAAAAAAATTGGTAAATGTAATGGCAATTTTTTATTAGATATCAAAACTTGTTGTTCTCTATGTTCAAGGTAATTCCACAATAGTAAAATGAAAATAATAAAAGCCAAAGTTAAATGCGTGGCTAAACGATAATGACTAACATCAGTTTTTTCCGTCAAACCGCTTCTAACCATGAACCATCCAATAAAACCTTGAAAGAGTATAAGTAACAAAATCAGATAAAGAGAAATTAATGAATTCTTTTTTATTTTTTTTTTAAGTGTAAAATAGAGCAAAGGTATAAGAAAAAAAAGTCCAACAAAACGCCCCAACAATCTATGAATATATTCCCACCAGTAAATGGTCTTAAATTGATCTAAAGTCATTGATGAATTTAACAATTTATATTCGGGTATATATTTATATAGTGAAAATGATTTTTCCCATTCATTTAATGACAGGGGTGGCAATATTCCAGAAACCAAATCCCATCTGGTAATCGATAGACCAGAATCAGTTAATCTAGTCAATCCACCTATGATAATCATTAAAGCTACAAGAAAAGTTATTAACAGTAACCAGTAGGAAATATAAATATTTTTATTTTTTTCATTCATAGTATTAATATACATATCTATTTTATAAATTTATAATTATTTAATGTCACTCCAATGAACAAAACAAAACTTAAAATAGCTAGAAATAAAGTTGACCAGATAGATAAAAAAATCTTTGATTTAATTAAAGAGAGAACTAAAATTGTTAAATATATGTTAAGTATAAAAAAATATAAAAGACAAATAATTGATCGCAAAAGAATAGACGATATTCTCAAAAAAATTAAAAATAAATCTATTAGATATGGCATTGATTCAAAACTAACATCAAGAATATGGAAATCTATAATATGGAGTTATGTTGAATTTCAAAAAAAAAAATTTAAAAAAAAATAATTATTTACTATGTGGTGGTAATTTTTTTTCTACAAATATTTCATGTTTGCGAGTTGATGGATTATATTTTTTGATTTTAAGTTTATTTTTTGCCTTTTCACCAGTTGAAGGTTTTTTAACATAATAAAAAAAAGCACTATCAGGCTTGCTTTCTGGGACAAGACGAACTTTTATGGATGATTTTTTAGCCATTATCTATATTTCTTTAATCCTCTAATAATTCTAGAAATCTTTTCTATTCTACCTCTGACACTTTTACTGATTTTTAAATCATTTTTATATACACTTAAATTAATACCACCGTCAAGTGATTGTATTTCTGGATTATTTAATATTTTTTTTACTCCATTGATTGTCAAGCCTTTCTCCTTTAATAAAAATTTTATTAATTTAATAGTTTCAAAATTTTTTTTTGAATAATATCTTCTTCTTCCCGTACCAATTTCAGGACGAATTTGTTTGAATTGAGTTTCCCAATACCTAAGAGTATGTGTCTGTAAATGACCAGTATTTTTATCAATTAATCCTAGTTCCTTGGTGACTTCACCAATAGTTTTATAAGCATCATCGGATTTTGTAATATTATCCATTAATTATTTATTTTATCTTTAATAATATTTGATGGTTTGAATTTAACAACATTTCTTGCTGAAATTTTAGCTTTCACTTTAGTTTTGGGATTGCGCCCAATTCTTTCACTTTTACCTATAACCTCAAATGTTCCAAATGATGAAATCTTAATTTTTTTAAATTTCATCAGTATATCAATTATTGTTTCAAAGAAATCATCTATTATTCTTGAAGATGTATTTTTAGAGAAACCCAAGTTTTGATAAACTTTATTAATTATATTTTTTCTTGTAAAATTTTTTTTTAGCATCAAAAAGAAATAGTACTGCTTTTATTCAGCGTCAACCGTAATTAAGTGTGATTTTATCTTTTTAATTAAATTAGCTTGTACAATTTTATGACACACTTCAATAGAATGAGCGAATCCAATAGCATCAGTTGAACCGTGACTTTTAACTACAGGGCTCTGAAGTCCTAAAAAAATTGCGCCATTATATTTCCTGGGGTCAAGTTTCTCCTTAAATTTTTTTAAAGATTTGTATGACATAATTATTGAAAGTTTGTTTAATGCTTTCTTTAAATTTTTTGTTATAAAATTAGCAGTACCTTCAGCAGTTTTTAGTGCTATGTTTCCAGTAAATCCATCAGTTATTATAACATCGACATTTCCATCCATTATATGATTTCCTTCTATGAATCCTCTAAAATCAAAATTTTTTATTTTATTTTCTTTAAGTATTGAATAAGTTTTCTTCAATGTATCGCTTCCCTTATTTTCCTCAAGACCAATATTCAATAACGCGATTCGTGGATTATCATTTTTAAAAAGAGATTTAAATAGAGCTGAGCCCATGCACGCGAAATCTACCAAATTCTTTTCGCTACATTCTATGTTAGCACCAAGATCAAGAACAACATTCATGCCGTTATTGTTTGGCCATAAACCTGCTAATGCAGGTTTGTTAATTCCGTCAATTGATTTTAATAAAAGTCGAGAGATTATTAAAAGCGCTCCAGTATTCCCAGCGGAAAGAGAAATATCAGTTTTATTTTCTTTTTGGGATTCAATAGCTTTCCACATACTTGAATCTCTACCAGTTTTCGCAGCAACAAGAGGGCTTTCTTCATCTTCAATAATATTTTTTGTATTAATGATTTCGCAATATTGCTCAATTGATTTATTCCTTGCTATTTCTTTTTCCAAAATTTCCTGACGTCCATAAAGAGAGAAAAAATTATTTTTATTAAATTTTAGAGAAATATTTATTCCTTCAATTATTTTTTTTGGAGAGTTTTCCCCACTCATTGCATCTACTGCAATCTTAATTTTGTTGCTCATGCTATATTAATTAAATTTTTATTTTTTTGGATCAAAAACTTGTCTACCTTTATAGAGACCAGTTTTTAAATCTACGTGATGCGACAATCTAAACTCTCCAGATTTCTTGTCTTCAATAATATTTACATTTTTTAATCTGTGATGAGATCTTCTTTTATCTCTTCTGGATTTCGAGGTTTTTCGTTTAGGTACTGCCATTTACAATATGTTCATTTATAATGAAAATTTAAATCACCATTTAATACACTATCTGAACTTAAATCAAAACAAAAAGCTTGATAAGTGTCAAAATATTCAACTAAAGCAATATTAATAGGACTTTTTTTGTCATTATTTTGAGATAGATATTTTAACAAATATGAATTTTTATTTTTTATATTTTTTTGTGCATATTTTTCACTATCTAGTAAAATATTGTAAAACATATTAATCATAAATTTCATTTTTTTGTTAACCGTCATATCGCTACAACCAACTTCTCTCATATTGAGTTCTATTTTTTTGAAAGTGTAATCAAACAATTTCTGATCAAATTCTTTGTATATCAATTGTTCGTTTTTTTGTTTTGTTCTAATAAACAAAAATGAAATATGAAGAAAAATAAGATTGATTCTATTCTGAAAAGTATCTTTCAAACCAAATTTTATGTAAAATAATTTATTTCGTGATAAAAATAGAACTTTGTTATATAACTTATCTTCCTGTGATTTTACTTTTTTGATATATTTGTTCATATGAAAAATATTGTAATATTATTGTTGACAAGTTTAGTTTTTTTAACAGAATGTCAACGCATTAAATTAACCAAAACACACGGGATAGCATATCTTGATAAGAGAGAAAAGTTAATCATTGTAAGTAAATCAAATAAAAATGACGCAATTAAAGTTTTAGGACAACCTGCGACAAAAGGGATGACTGACGATAATTTATGGATTTATATAGAAAGAACGATAACCAAAGGTAAAACTTTAAAACTTGGCAGAAGTGAATTAACTAAAAATAATGTTTTAGTTTTAGAATTTGATAAATATGGTGTTTTAAATAATAAAACTTTTTATGATAAAAAAAATATAAAAGATATAAAATTTGCGAAAGCTATTACCGAAAATGATATTAGGAGAGAAAATTTTGTTTATAGTTTTTTGTCTAGTGTTAGACAAAAAATGGAGCAGGGAAGAAAATAATATTAGTGTGCTATAACCGCCAAGAGAAGCAATGCAACTATATTAGTTATTTTGATCATGGGATTCACCGCAGGACCAGCTGTATCTTTATACGGATCGCCAACAGTGTCTCCAGTAACAGCAGCCTTGTGTGCTTCTGAACCTTTGCCGCCAAATTTACCATCTTCGATATATTTTTTTGCATTGTCCCATGCTCCACCACCAGCCGTCATTGATATTGCAACAAATAAACCTGTGATAATAACTCCCAGTAACATGGCTCCAACAGCGGATAACGCAGATTCAAGTCCTCCGATTACTAGGACAACAAAATATAAAATTATAGGTGATAAAACAGGTAATAATGATGGTATTATCATTTCTTTGATTGCTGCTTTAGTTAATAAATCTACCAATCTTCCATAATCAGGTTTTCTTTTGCGTTTCATAATTCCAGGTATTTTCTTGAATTGCCTTCTTACCTCAATAACTACAGCGCCACCTGCTCTTCCCACAGCCTGCATAGACATTGATCCGAATAGATAAGGAAGCATACCTCCAACTAATAAACCAACAACAACAAAAGGATTGGATAAATCAAAATTTACTGAAATATTTTCAAGATTCGAACCACTAACATTTGAGAAAAATTTTATGTCTTCTGTATAGGCAGCAAATAAAACTAGCGCACCTAATCCCGCTGAACCTATAGCATAACCTTTGGTAACAGCTTTTGTTGTATTTCCCACAGCATCTAAAGCATCGGTAGTTTTTCTAATTTTTTTAGGTAGATTTGACATTTCTGCGATACCTCCAGCATTATCTGTAACTGGTCCATAAGCATCCAAGGCAACAACCATACCAGCTAAAGCGAGCATAGTGGTTACTGCTATTGCTATACCAAATAAACCAGCAAAGTGATTTGTCATTAAAATTCCTGATACAATAATCAATGCTGGTAATGCTGTTGCCTCCAAAGAAACAGCTAATCCTTGAATAACGTTTGTGCCATGACCAGTCGTTGATGATTTGGCAATGCTTAAAACGGGACGAAATTTTGTACCTGTATAAAATTCCGTTACCCATATGATAAGGCCCGTAATTACCAAACCAATAATTCCACAAAAATAAAGATCTAAACCAGTAAATTCAGAATTTGTTGACGAATAAGTATTATTTAAACCAATTATTCTATCCGTAATTGGATATAGTAACACTAAAGACAAAATTGCTGTAGCTATAAACCCTTTGTACAGAGCTCCCATTATATTTTTACTCGGACCCAAGCGAACAAAAAAAGTTCCTACTATTGATGTAATTATACATGTGGCTCCAATTGCCAATGGATAAATCATCATACTTAAATTGTTAACAAAGAATATTGACGATAAAACCATAGTAGCAACAATTGTGACAGCATAAGTTTCAAACAGGTCGGCAGCCATTCCAGCGCAATCACCAACGTTATCCCCAACGTTATCAGCTATCACAGCAGGATTTCTTGGATCGTCCTCAGGAATTCCTACCTCAACTTTACCAACTAGATCAGCGCCTACATCAGCACCTTTTGTAAAAATTCCTCCGCCTAATCTTGCAAAAATTGAGATTAGAGAAGCACCAAAACCGAGTCCGATGAGAGCATTAATTATTTCCCTATTTTCTATATTTAATTTTAATAAAATTAAGTAATAAATTGATATTGACAACAAAGCTAATCCCGCAACCAGCATTCCAGTTACAGCACCAGACTTAAATGCTATATTTAGGCCCGCTGCTAGACCCTTTCTCGAAGCTTCTGCTGTTCTAACATTTGCCTGAACAGATACAAGCATTCCAATATATCCTGCTGCACCTGAGAGAAAAGCACCAATAAAATATCCAAGACCCACCCATATACCTAAAGCATAAGAAATAATAATAAGAATGACAATTCCTGCTATAGCAATAGTCTTATATTGACGATTCAAATAGGCTCTCGCTCCCTCCTGAATAGCACTAGCAATTTCTCTCATTTTTAAATTACCCTGGCTAGCAGATAAGATTTGTTTACTTGCTATAAAACCATATAGAATTGCTAAAAAACCAGCAGCTATTACAAAGGCATGTGTAACAATCATTTTAAAAATTAGTTTTGATTAAAAAAAAGAAAATTGTCAAAAAAAATCATAAAAGGCAACAAAAATCTTTTATAAAGAATTGTGTATATATCTCATTATTTTATCATATTGTATAAATTTTTTAATAAGAATTCATTTATCTTTACTTCGGCTTACTTTTGAAATTTTATCTAAGATAGCATTCAAAAAATTTTTTTGTGATCTTCCGGCAAAAAAATCAGAAACTTTTAGATATTCACTAATAACAACTTTAATTGGAGTCTTGTGCATAAACATAAATTCATAAATTGCTGCCATAATCATTAATTTTGTCATTAACTCTGTCTTATTTTCGTTAATATCATCCTTTAATTCTTTATCTATTAAATTTTGAATTAATTCTTTTCTTTCAACTGTCCCATTAACAACATCTTTTATGAATTTTTTATATCTGTGTTTAGGAAAAGTTATTTCAGAGTTTTTGTTTAAATGATGGGCGTATAATTTTTGAATTACAATAACTCTAGGATTTTGAAGAGCCTCGTTATACATTTTCAAAAATTTTCCAAAATTTGTAATACCGCAGAAACTGCTTCACCACCTTTATTTTTTTCATTAGGATCAGCTCTTTCAATGGCTTGATTCATATTTAGGCAAGTTATAATTCCATTACCTATTGGTTTCTTATTTTTAACGGATAAATCCATTATTGCATTTACAACAGCTTTGGAAATTAAATCGAAATGTGGAGTTTCTCCTTTAATAACACAGCCTAAAGCCACAAAAGCATCATATTTGCTTATTAGTTTCGCTATTGTCACAGGTATTTCAAAAACCCCGGAGACATGGATGGTATCGTGACCAATTTTTAATATATTTTTAGATTCTGCTTCTAATATTCTTCTGGTAGAACCTTCCATCAACATATTTGTAATATCTGGATAATAATCTGCTAGAACTAGACAAATTTTTTTTTTCATTTAATTATTTCCTGTTTGGTAATTTTTATACCATAACCTTCTAATCCAATAACTTTCTTTTTTGATCTAGTAACTAATATCATATTCTTAATTTTTAAAGCTTTAATTATTTGTGCGCCTAAACCAGAGTTTCTAATCAGCTTATCTTCGCCGGTTTTATAAAACTCTTTACTCTTATATCCTTTTAAAGTTTCAGAAACGGATTTTAGATTTGAATCCCTTATAAAGATTAAAACACAATCTTTATGATTTTTAAAATATTTGATAGTTCGATTGAATAAATTAGGTAATTTTTCACCCATTAAATAATTTTTAACTATATTTGATGAAATAACCCTAACTCTAGGATTTTTATTTTTTTTGATATTTCCCTTAACTAAAGCAAAATTTTCAGACCCATCTAATAAACTTTCAAAAATTTTAATATTATAATTTTGCTTTTTAATTTCAATAATTGAGGATTTCTTAAACTTTATTAATTTTTCTCGATTAAAGCGATATGCAATTAAATCATTAATTTTACCTAATTTTATTTTATGTTTTTTTGAAAAATTAAATAATTGTTTTCCTCTGGCCATTGTTCCATCTTCATTCATTATTTCACAAATAACTGCAGAATCTCCACATTTAGACAATTTAGATATATCGACAGATGCCTCTGTATGACCCGCTCTAACCAAGACACCACCGTTTTTAGAAACTAGTGGAAAAACATGTCCAGGAGAAACAATTTTTTTTTGTGAAGCATTTTTTTTAATTGCTGTTTTAATTGTAAGTGCTCTATCATAAGCTGAAATACCAGTTGTAATTCCATATCTTGCATCAATCGAAACAGTAAAAGCAGTTTGGGTTCTAGATTTATTAATAGGAGACATTAAGGATAAATTAAGTTTATTCACTTGAGATTGAGTTAAGGCTAAACATATAAGGCCCCTTCCATATTTAGCCATGAAATTAATTGAATTTGCTGATACTTTGGTTGCTGGAATAACAAGATCTCCTTCATTTTCTCTTCCTTCGTCGTCAACCAAAATAAACATTTTTCCATGCCTAGCATCTTTTAATATCTCACTAATTTTTGAAAAATTGATTTTTTTCATTTTATAAAACTTTTTATATATTTGCCAAAAACATCAAATTCAACATTAACTAAGTCTTTTCTCTTTAAATACGATAAATTTGTCGATTTGAGGGTGTAAGGGATAGCAGCAATTTGAAATCCATTTTTTAAAATTTTTGAAATTGTTAAAGAAACACCATTAATTGCAATAGAGCCCTTTTGAATTAAGTATTTATTATATTTTTTTGCCAATTTAAAATTAATAAGCCAAGACTTGCCTACTAAATCGATGCTCATTACTGTACAGGTAGTATCGATATGGCCTTGAACAAAATGTCCAGATATTCGATCTTTATATTTTAAAGATTTTTCCATATTTATAATATCACCTCTAATAGAAAAATTAAAATTAGTTCTGTTTAAAGTTTCTTTAGAAATATAAAATTTACTTATTTTACCTTTATATTTTTCTAAAGTTAAACATGCGCCTGAACATGAAATAGAAGTTCCAATTTCCTTTTTTGTAAATTTCATTTTAGAAAAAATTTCTACAAAACAATTTTCTTTATTTCTATAAATTCTACTAATTTTACCTGTCTGTTTGATTATTCCGTTAAACATTATGCAAATCTGTAAGTGATTAATTTATCCCCATGCAAATTAACTTTTTCATTAACAAACTTTATATTTTTTGAAAATAATTTCATTGCTTTTTTAAAATTATTACTTCCATTGTGGCCAAGTTTTTTACTTGATATAAAAAGGTGCAAATCATCAATTAAACCTTCCGTCAAAAAATGTGTAGTCAGTTTTATTCCAGATTCCAAAAAAATTCTTGAAAAACCAAATTTTTTAATTTTAAAAAGAATTTTTTTTATATCAAGACTTCCATCTTCTTTTAAAGAAGTCTTAACAAGTTTTACTTTTAAATTCTTTAATGTCTTAATTTTTTTTTTATTATTTCTATTAAAAAAAATAATTGTTCGGTATTTATATGCAGTTTTAACGATAGTAGATCTGATTGACGTTTCTAATCTTTTGTCTAATATAACCCGAGTCGGTGAACGTTTTTCCAAACCCATTATTCTGCATGTTAAAGATGAATTATCATCAGCAATAGTTTTTGAGCTGCTTAAGATGCAATCATGATTTTTTCTCATTAAGTGCACTCTTCCACGAGAGAATTCATTTGTAATCCATTTTCCTTTCTTATTTTTTGTATAAAAATCTTTCGACACAGCCATTTTTGCTGTTACAAAAGGTAAACCACATACTTTACTTTTATAATAACTCCTGTAAAAATTTTTCACTTCGGAAGATAGAATTCCACAGTGTGCTTTAACTCTATTTTTTTTAAATTGCTTTATGCTTTTATTATTTGATCTTGGGTCAGGGTCTTTTAAAGAAAAGAAAACTTTTTTGATTTTATTTTTAATAATTGACTTAACGCATGGTGGTGTTTTGCCATAACTTGAACAAGGCTCTAAGGTTACATATAAATAAGAATCTTTTATATCATTACTCGAATAGCTTAATGCATTATGCTCTGCATGTGGTCTTCCTTTGATGCCAGTGCATCCTGTTGATATAACAAAATTATTCTTAACAATAACACACCCAACGGTTGGATTTTTACTCGTATTTCCTAAATTTTTTTTTGCTTGCATTAAAGCAAGGTTCATAAAAAAATTATGCGATGAATTTTTATTCTGATTTATAGACATTCAAGTTGCCAATGAATTGTTCAAAATCTTTCGCTTCCTTAAAATTTCTATAAACTGAAGCAAAACGAACATAAGCTACTTGATCTAGATTTGAGAGGCCATCCATTATAAATTTACCTATAGTAGATGTTGGAATTTCATTTTCACCAAGACCTTCTAGATTTCTTACAATTTTTGAAATAAAACTTTCTACAGTCTCGCTATCAATGGGCCTTTTTCGAAGAGCAATCGTGATCGATTTTGCAATTTTGTCTCTATCAAAAGGAGCTCGTCGACCACTATTTTTAATCACAGTTAATTCACGAAATTGGACTCTTTCAAAAGTTGTAAAACGTTCTTTTCTTTCACAAGAGCACACTCTTCGCCTTCTGATTGCGGTTCCATCTTCGGTGGGTCTAGAATCCACAACTGAAGTATCTTTTTTTCTGCAAAAAGGACAAAGCATATATTATTTTTTACTCAAGTGGTTATATATTCGAAAATTCGAACAAAGTAAAATAACTTCTTTTTTCACCTCAGATTCAATTTTGCTATTATCATTAGGATTTTTTGATAATCCTTCTATTACTTTTGTAATTAAATTTCCAACTTTTTTAAATTCATTAAGCCCAAAACCTCTGGTTGTTGCTGCTTGTGTACCAAGCCTTATACCAGACGTAATGGTTGGTTTTTGTGTATCAAATGGAATGCCATTTTTGTTGCAGGTAATATTCGCTTTACCTAAACTTGTTTCCGCGTCTTTACCCGTTACATTAAAAGGTCTCAAATCAACCAACATTAAATGAGTATCCGTCCCTCCTGAAAATATTTTAAAGCCATTATTTTTAAGAATTTCTGACAAAATTTTTGCATTATCAAGAACAGATTTTATATAATTTTTAAAACTAGGATGTAAAGCCTCTTGAAAAGCGACAGCTTTTGCTGCAATGATATGCATTAATGGGCCGCCTTGGTAACCTGGGAAAACTGCAGAATTAATTTTTTTAATTATATCTTCTCTGTTGGTTAATATTATTCCTCCTCTTCCACCTCTTAAAACTTTATGTGTTGTTGATGTAACAACATCAGCGTACATAATTGGATTTGGGTGTCCTTTGCCAGCTACCAATCCAGCAAAATGTGCCATATCAACCATTAAGTATGCATTCACAGTATTTGCAATTTCTTTAAATTTTTTAAAATCAATAATTCTAGAATAAGCACTCCCACCAGCAATAATAAGTTTTGGTTTATGCAATTTCGCTAACTTTTCAACTTGTTGATAATCAATAAGACCAGTTGTTTTATCTACGTCGTAATGAAATGAATTTAACCATTTACCAGAAAGCGCAACTTTTGCTCCATGAGTTAGATGACCTCCAGAGTTTAAACTCATACCAAGTATTGGGTCTCCTGGATTTAAAAGCGCAAGATATACCGCTCCATTAGCTTGGGCGCCCGAGTGTGGTTGAACATTTGCATATTTGCATTCAAATAATTTTTTTACTCTATCTAATGCTAAATCCTCAGCAATATCGACATACTCACATCCACCATAATATCTTCTTCCAGGATAACCTTCAGCATACTTGTTTGTCATTATCGAGCCCTGAGCATCTAGTACAGATTTTGAAACAATGTTTTCAGATGCAATTAATTCAATATGTTGTTGTTGTCTTTCAAGCTCAAGTTTTATGGAATTATATAATTCTGGATCAGCGGTTGATAAATCTTTGTCGAAAAAGGATTCGTAGTCTTCGGATAGATATTTGTTCAATTCTGTCATAACGTTTTAAATTTTTTTTACTCTACGTAAATGGCGACCGCCTTCAAAATTAGTTTTTAAAAAAACAGATACGCACTTTAAAGCCATGTTTTTATTAGTTAATCTTGCGCCTAATGTCATTACATTAGCATTATTGTGTTGCCTGCTTAATTTCGTAGACTTGACATTATAACATAGTGCGGCTCTAATATTTTTATGACGATTTGCAACCATATTCATTCCGATGCCAGAACCACAGATCAATATTCCAATTTGCTTACTATTTTTTTTAATCTTTTTTGATAATAAATGAGCAAAATCAGGATAATCAACTGAATTGGCGTTTTTTGTTCCTAGGTCCAAAACTTTTTTTCTCTTTTTTATTAAAAATTTTTTAATTATTTCTTTTAATTTAAAACCACCATGGTCCGATGCTAGAATAACGTTTTTCACTTTTCTATTTTTCTCTCGACTTCGATAAAGTTAAAAATTGATCTAAATATATAGTATAATAATATATATACCACAATATTTTGACTATATTAATCATTATAATATAAAGTTAAAAATTAATTAGGATATATTATTATATGAAAAGTGTTGGCACTTACCCCAGTACAAGATTAAGAAGAAATAGAAAAAGAGATTGGACCAGAAGATTAGTTCAAGAAAATACATTATCAACAAGCGATTTGATATGGCCCATATTTATTAGAGATGGAAAAAATATAAAAGAACCAATAAAAACAATGCCTGGAATATATAGGTATTCACTAGATAAAATAGAAAAATTAGTGGAAAAAGCAATCGAGCAAAAAATTCCTATGATAGCATTATTCCCAAACACTCCTTTTTACAAAAAAGATAACAGAGGTTCCGAGGCTCTTAATAGAAATAACTTAATATGTAAAGCTTTAAGACTCATAAAAAAAAATTATAACGAAATTGGAATAATGTGCGATGTTGCCTTAGATCCATATACTAAACATGGTCATGACGGAATTATAAATAAAAGTTACGTAGATAACGATGCAACAATAAAAATATTGGTAAAACAATCACTTCTTCAGGCTGAAATGGGATGTGATGTAATAGCACCATCAGATATGATGGATGGTAGAATTGGAGAAATAAGAAAAGCTTTGGATAAGAAAGACTTTAAATTAGTTCAAATACTATCTTATGCAGTAAAGTATGCTTCTAATTTTTATGGACCTTTCAGAGATGCAGTTGGATCAAACAAACTATTAAAAAGTAATAAAAAAAACTATCAAATGGATTATAAAAACTCTAAAGAAGCTCTTAGAGAGGTCGCTTTGGATATCAAAGAGGGAGCCGACTTTGTAATGGTAAAACCAGGAATGCCATATCTAGACATAATAAAATTAATTAAAGATAGTTTTAAGATACCTGTTTTTGCCTATCAGGTTTCTGGAGAGTATAGTTTAATCAGAAAAGGAATAGATGATAAAATTATTGATGAAAATGCTATTGTTGAAAGTTTAATGTCCTTTAAAAGAGCTGGAGCAAGCGCAATTGTTACGTATTTCGCAGATGAAATTGCAAAAAAACTAAGATAACCACCACCATTTCTTTTTTTTTCCCCATTTAATTTTATTCCAAACTCTCTCATGGAAATAATAGATGAACATTTTAGTAATAACTTCTATTCCGGCAATTGATCCTCCCATCTTCCAATTGCCAGTAATTACCCAAGCAATTACAAAAGTATCTAATGATGCTGCGATTCTCCAAGTAATTGTTTTTAATAAAGACCTTTTAAAAAGTTCCATGGTTGTTAAATATAATATTTTTCTAAAATATTTCTTGAAATAGGAAAACTAAGATGATTTGGCAAAACAAAATTTTCTAAAATAATGTTTTTGTTAAATTGCAACGCCTCTTTAGTGTCTTTTTTTGAAAATTTGATTACATTCTGCTTTAGGTAAAAATTTGGAATTTTGAAATATTTGCCATTTATTTCAATAGTTACGTTTGCTGCATTTGTATTTTTCTTATTATTATTAAAATCTATTTCATAACCTAATTCTTTAATCAAAAATAATTCCCAATAAATATAACGATTTATCCAATTGGCAGAATTAAAAAAATTTAGCATTTTCTCAAATGAACTATAAATTTTTGTATTAATTTGTCTTTCGGGTAATAGAATTTTTAGAAATGTACATGCTGATAATAAACAAATGGTTTTTCTTTTATCGTCAAAAAAAGATGGAGATATTGCTTTAAAAAGTTCTGTATTAAAATATCCTATTTTGTTTTCATTTTTCGACTTAAAATTTAATAATAATTTATTTCCTACTTGAAAAAATCTCTTTTGCTTTCTTGAAGACCCTCCATATACTATTCCAGAGCACTTTCCGTGTCTTAAAGTAAAAGTTTCAATGATAATTGAATTTTCGTTAAAATTATTTTTGGATAATAAATAACCTTCGTCATGCCAATGCATATTTATCTTATATTTAAAGCTTTTATTAGTTTGTCAGCAGCGTCTTGTTCTGCCAGTTTTTTGGATTTTCCAAATCCAATAAATTGATTAGCCCCATCAATTAAAACAGAAATCTTAAATGTTGGATTGTGCTTAGGTCCTTTCAAATTTAAAAAACGGTAAACTGGAAGTTTTTTGTAAAGTTTAAGTGAATATTCCTGTAATTTAGTTTTTGAGTCAAGAATTGTAATATGTGATTTTTTTACTTCTTTATTCCAAAGTCTTAAAACGAATTCTTTAACATATTCATATCCTCGATCAAGATAAATGGCGCCAATCAAAGCCTCACATACGTCGCTTAAAATTTTTTCATCTTTTGGTGTAATATTTTTTTTTTGTGACCCCATTATAATAAAATTTTTGATGCCAATTGCCCAAGATATTGAAGCACACGTGTTTCTATTAACTAATTTTGCAAATCTTTTATCTAATATACCCTCTGGTTCATTTGGATATAAATCAAATAATTTCCTTGCAAAAATTAGGGCTATTACCCTATCGCCCAAAAATTCTAATTTCTCATTATTTATTTCTTTGTTCGCGCTTTTATGTGTTAGTGCTGTAGTAATTAGAAATTTATTTTTTATTTTAATTTTCAATCTCTTTTCAATTTTAGCTATGTTCAATCTCATTGTATTTTTTTAAAAAAACGTTCAATTCGTAAACTTTTATTCCATTTCCAAAATTTAATAAAGTCACCTTTTCGCTTATCGTTAGAGAAAAAAATTAAACTAGCCCTACCGACAAGATTATTAAAATGAACATAACCAACGCTACCTAAAAAACGGCTATCCTTTGAACAATCTCTATTATCTCCCATAAAAAAATAATGATTACTTGGCACTATAAATTTATCTGTATTTAGCATTGTTCCCTCCTTTCTATAAACGGCCAAATATTTTTTATTATTTGGAAGCGTTTCTTCATATGCGTTAACATTTATTATTTTATTACCACAATAAATTTTTTCAGTATTATTAATTTTTATGCGTTGAATTTTTTTGTCATTCAAATAAAAATCACCGTCAATAATTTGGAAAGTGTCTCCAGGAAGTCCGATTAATCTTTTTATATAATCGGTCCTGTTATCAGCCGGAGTTTTAAAAACTATTATATCGCCTCTTACGGGAGTCTTGCTAAAATATCTATTGTTTGAAAAATTTGGACTGAAAGGCAAGGAATGACGACTGTATCCATACGAATATTTAGAAACAAACAGTCTATCACCAACCAACAGATTTGGTTCCATTGAAGATGAAGGTATGTAAAATGGCTGAAAAAGAAAACTTCTAATAATCAAAGCGATTATTAGTGCATAAAAAATTGTTTTTATATTTTCTATAATTTTTTTTTGCATCAATTATAAGAAATTACGACAGTAGCTTGAGCCCAAGGTTTATCATCAGAAATAGACAAAAATATGTTATATTTTCTTTTTTTAATTTTAAGCTTAAGATATTTATCGACTGGTCCTATTAGTTTAATAGATGGCTTTCCGTAATGATCATTAAGCACTTCGATATTTTTAAATTTTATATTTTTTCTTATGCCGGTGCCCAGAGCCTTACTTAAAGCTTCTTTGGCAGCAAATCTTTTTGCATAAAATGCGCTTGGATTCTTTTTTCTTTCACAGTAAGCAATTTCATTTTTTGAAAAAATATTTTCTTTAAATTTGTTGCCATAAATCTTTAAAGATTTTTCAACTCTTTTAATGTTTATTATATCTGTTCCAATGCCAAAAATTTTCATTTTATTTATTTATGATTTTTCTAAATCTTTTAATTGATTTAGTCATACCCACAAACAAAGATTCCGAGATGATAAAATGACCAATATTTAATTCGGAAATACTTTTAATTTTTGCTACATGATGCGCCGATTTATAAGTTAAACCATGTCCAGCATGTACTTCTAATCCTAGTTGCTTCGCGTAAATTGCGGATTTTTTTAAATTCATAAGTGATAAATTAATTCTATTATTTTTATGAAATAAATTACTAAATTTACCTGTGTGAAGTTCGACACAATTAGCTCCTAATATTTTCGATAATCTTATATCTGAAACTTGTGGCTCTACAAATAAGCTTACCCTAATTTTCCTTTTTTTTAATTCATTAATTATTCTTTTTAGGTTTTTTTTATTTTTTTTAACGTTCAAACCGCCTTCTGTTGTAATTTCCTTTCTTTTTTCTGGAACGATACATACATAATTGGGTTTATTCTTAATCGCTATATTTAACATCTCCTTAGTTGGTGCCATTTCTAAATTTAATGGAATTTTAAGCTTTTTTTTTATTTTTTTTAAATCGCTATCTTTAATATGTCTTCTATCTTCCCTTAAATGTATTGTAATTGAATCTGCTCCACTTTTTTGCGCCAATATGGCCGCCCTAAGAGGATCGGGATATGATTCACCGCGAGCATTTCTAACAGTGGCAACGTGATCAATGTTTACGCCAAGTCTAATTTTATTCATTCGGCTAAATTCCGACTGCCTGGTTTTACAGCAGTAATTTTTTTTAAATCATTGGGTAAATCATTTTCATCATAAACCGGTATATTAATTTTAATTTGGGAAATGATTCTATCTTTAATTAGAAGTTCATTATTAGATCTGTCTATAATACATGCGTATCCTATTAATCTGGCTTCATTCTCAATTACTATTTTGGAGCATTCTAAAGCAGATTTGCCAGTAGTAACTACATCTTCGACAACAAGAACCTTGCTGTCTTTTGGTATAGAAAAACCTCTTCTTAAACTTAATTTATCTTCTACTCGTTCAGCAAAAATAGTTTGTGCATTTAAATGTTTGCCTATTACATAACCGACCACAATTCCACCTATAGCAGGTGATAAGACAATATCAATTTTACCAAAATTACTTTTAATCTTTTCGACTAATGAAACACATACAATTTCAGCCTTCTTGGGGAGGCTTAACAATTTAGCACATTGAACATATCGATTGCTGTGTAGACCCGACGAAAGTATAAAATGACCTTCAAGTAATGCTTCGGTTTCTTTTAAAATTCTTAAAGATTCGCTGTAAGAAAGCATCCTTCTTCCTGTGTCTTATAATTTTAAATTTATAATCTTTTAATTTAAGTTCACTTATTAAATTTTTATAACTTTTTAAATCATTAATCTGTATATCAAAAATAAATTCTAAATAATCAGTCTTTTTTGATATGATTTCCATATTTGCTATATTGTTTTCATGAAATCCAATTAAACTGCTTACTTCACCTAATTTTCCAGGTATGTCGGGTATTTTTATGCATAAACTACTAACATATTTTTTATCAGTTTTTTGATAAATATTTTTTTTGATTTGCCAAAATCTTCTTATAGAGGCTCGAGCTTTTCCTGTTTTGGCATATGATATCCAATTTAAAGATGGTGAAGCATTTTTTGAACCTATAATTTTAACCAAGTCACCATTTTTTAATGCAGATTGTAATGGTGAGCCTCTTCCGTTAATTTCACATGAAGTTAAAGTGTCACCAATTCTTGTATGTACTGCATAAGCAAAGTCTATGGGTGTTGCGCCTTTTGGCAATTTGATAACTTCACCTTTTGGGGTAAAACAAAAAACATTATCATGAAACATTTGTAATTTTGTATATTCTAAATAATGTTCTGGATTTGAATCTTTTTCCATAATTTCCACAAGGTCTCTTAGCCAATCATATTCTTTTAGTGCCAAGTGACTAACTTTTTCTGATGATTTATATATCCAATGAGAAGCAATTCCTCTTTCGGCAAATTCATGCATTTGATAAGTACGAATTTGTATTTCTACCCTCTCTTTATTTGGTCCTATTACAGCTGTATGTATTGATTTATAATTATTGATTTTTGGTGTTGATATGTAATCTTTAAACCCCCCAGGTATTGTAGACCAATTACTGTGAAATAAGCCAAGGACTTTGTAACAAGTTTCAATATCATCAACTATAATACGGAAACCAATGATGTCGGTAAGTTGTTCAAGAGATACTCTTTTTGTTTGCATTTTTTTCCAAATTGAAAAAGGAGTTTTTTCACGTCCAACTATTTTTGCAATTATCCCACTTTTTTTTAAAACTTTATTAAAACCTTTTGATATTTCTTTGAAATTATTTTCCCTATTTTTTTTGTTTATTAAAAGTCTTTCTACTACAAGATTTCTTGCTTCAGGATTTAATTTTTGAAAAGATAAATCTTCTAACTCATCTCTTATATAATTCATTCCCATTCTGTCAGAAAGTGGTGCATATATTTCCATCGTCTCCCTGGCAATTCTTTCTCTTCTATTTTCATCAGAAACAGAATCTAGGGTTCTCATATTATGAAGTCGATCTGCGAGCTTAACAATTAAAACTCTTATATCTTTTGAAGTGGCAAGAATAAGTTTTCTAATATTTTCTGCTTTAGAATTTTCAATGATTCTGTCTTCTAGTGCAGAAATTTTTGTAACTCCATCCACTAAATCTGCTACTTCTTTTCCAAATTCTTTCTCAACTGCTTTATATGTAGCATTAGTATCCTCTATAGTGTCATGAAGTAACCCGGTGGCAATAGTAGCACTATCAAGCTTCAAGTCGGTCAATATATCAGCCACAGCAATCGGGTGGGTTAAATAGGGGTCGCCAGAATCCCTTTTTTGATTTTTGTGAGCATTTAGAGCGAAAGTATAAGCCTTAGATAAAGTTTCGAGATTTAAAAATTTGTTATAATTTTTTATTTTTTTTATTAAATCTTCTTGATTGAGCATTTTTTGATTATATCAATTTTTATTTATCTTTAATATAGATTTTCTGTCTTCTTCATTAAGTTTATTAATTAATACACTTAGAATTTCTTTAGTTTTAGGATGTTTCCAATTAGGCAATATTTCTTGTAAAGGATATAAAACAAAATTTCTTGAAACAAGGCTTTTATGAGGTATCTCTAAATAAAAATTATTATTTTTAATTTTTATTATCTGATCTTTATAATCAATAATATCAATATCACACGTTCTAGGATCATTTTTATTTCTTCTTATTCTTTCTAATTTTTTCTCAATATCAATTATAATTGTCATCAAATTTACTGGGGATAAACTAGTTTTGACTGAAATAACCATATTAGCGAATTTTGGTTTACTTTTATCAGGATAGGAAGGAGTTTCGTAAAAACTAGACTTTTTATCCAATAAAATATCACTATCTTCAAGAAGAGAGATTGCATATTTTAAATTTTCAAATTTATCCCCGTATTTAGAGGGCAAATTAGATCCTAATGAAAGAATAACCATATTTGATTAACTGCTTTTTCTGAAGTATCTTGCTTTTTCTCTATTCCAATCTCTTTTCTTTATAGTCTGTCTTTTATCATGGTGTTTTTTACCTTTAGCTACTGCAATTTCTATTTTAGCTTTCCCTTTTTTAAAATATAACTTTGTCGGAATTAACGTAAATCCTTCTTGATTAACTCTTCCGATAAGCTTTTTAATTTCACGACTATTTAGTAGTAGTTTTCTATTTCTTCTGGGATCATGATTGTTATAACTAGATTCTTTATAAGAAGGAATGTGAGAATTAAGTAAAAATATTTCACCAGCATTATCTATTGCGTATGATTCTGAAATATTAGCCTTTCCTTCTCTTAGTGATTTTACTTCGGAACCTTTGAGCACTATTCCCGCTTCGTAAAATTCATTAAAAAAATAGTTAAATCTTGCTTTTCTATTATTAGAAATTATTTTTAAACCATTTTTGGTTCTTTGTTTCATTAACTAAATTAAGTTTACAAAAGACATTGCAGATTTTACAACTTTTTTTGTATCTTCCGTAATTTTAACCAAAGGCAATCTAACCTCTTCTGAACATAAATGTAATAAACTAGCAGCATATTTGACGGGACTTGGACTGCTTTCAATGAACAAAGATTTGTGGAGTGGCATCAATTTATTGTTTATTTCATTTGCTTTTGCTAATAAATTGCTATTATTTTTTTCTAATGAAGCTCTTTGAAATTCAGAACAAAGTTTTGCGGCAACATTTGCTGTGACTGAAATACAACCAACTCCACCTCGGGAATTAAATTCTAGTGCTGTTCCATCTTCTCCAGATAATTGAATAAAATCAGGACCCATTTTCTTTTTTTGCAAGCCAACTCTGTTCAAATCTCCGGTGGCATCTTTTACTCCAATTATATTTTTTAATTCAAAAAGTCTTGCCATCGTATCAACACTCATATCTACAACTGAACGTGAAGGAATATTATAAATAATTATTGGAATTGAACAGTTGTCATTAATAGCCTTAAAATGTTGATACAAACCTTCTTGTGTTGGTTTATTATAATAAGGAGTAACTACTAATGCAGCACTCGCCCCAATATTTTCAGCATATTTTGTTAAAGAAATTGCTTCTTCGGTTGAATTTGATCCGGTGCCTGCAATAACGGGAATTTTTCCTTTTGATTCCTTTACACATAATTCTATAACTCTTTCGTGTTCTTCATGACTCAATGTGGGCGACTCTCCAGTAGTTCCAGCAGGAACTAGGCCAGAAGTGCCATTACTTAAATGGTGGTGTATCAGTGAAACATAACAATCTTCATCAAGTTCATTATTTTTGAATGGAGTTATTAAGGCAACAATTGATCCTTTAAACATAAGTCTTTATAACATATTTTAAAAAACATATTCATCTAAAAATTTATGAAAAATCTGCGTAAACTTTATGTAGTGCCTTTATTATTTTCTGTCTTTTTAGTATCGCAAGTTGTTACAGCTAAATCATTACTTCCAAAATCAAAGCCAGTTATTGATCAGAAAACAAAAATTGACACAGCTAGAAAAAAAGTAATTTATCCAGAAAAAAAACCTCAAATGATAAAGAAAAAAACTAAAATTGCTAAAACAGAAGATAAAATAATTATTTACCCAGAAAAAAAGCCCCTAGTTTTTAAAAAAAAAACAGTTAAATCAACTTATAAGTCATCATTGGTATCACAAAAAGATTTTAAAATATCTAAAGCTGCATTCAAAGCATTAGAAAAAAGAAAATGGTTAACGGCCATAAAAATAGCAAAAAAAGCTAAGGATAAAACTATATTTAAATTGATATACTGGCTTTACCTAAAAGAACCCTCTAATGCCGCAAGCTTCTATGATTATGTAACTTTTATAAATCTAAATCCTCATTATCCAAGAATCAGTAGATTAAAATATCTTGCAGAACATAAAATTAATTTAAATACTGTTCCTCATGATTTTGTTATTAAATGGTTTAATGGCAAAGCTCCTCTAAGCTCTTTTGGAAAAATTAAACTTGGGGAAATTTATATCAAACAAAAAAAACTTGAAAAAGGATCTCAATTAATAAAAGAAGGTTGGATAAAAGCTAGACTTTCGAAAAATGATTTAAAATATTTAAAAAGAAAATATAAAAAAATAATTACAACTAAAGAAGTTATCAAAAGAGCAGATTGGTTGGCTTGGGAAGGCAAACATTGGGAATTGGGTAGAATATTAAGATATTTACCTAAAGATTATCTTAATTTGTATAGGGCTAGACAATTATTAATGAGCAACTCTTACGGTGTTGACATTGCAATTAATAATGTTTCTAAAGAACTCAAAAATGACATTGGTTTACAATATAATAGACTTAAATGGCGAAGAAAACGAGGTAGGCTGGATCCCTCTTTGGAAATTTTGTTTAACATAACTAACGACTCTTTAGAATTGATTCGGCCTGATATCTGGTGGAAAGAAAGATCTATATTAACTCGCTCACTTATTTATAAAAAAAAATATGCTTTAGCTTATAAGGTTTGTAGTAATCACTCAATGTCAGAAGGACCCGAGTATGCTGATGCAGAATGGCTTTCTGGATGGGTCGCTCTTACTTTTTTAGAAGATCCAAATTTGGCACTACAGCATTTCAAAAATTTTTATAGCAATGTTGGATATCCAATTAGTTTATCAAGAGGAGCCTACTGGATAGGACGTACCTATAAAACAATAGGAAATAGTCAGAAATCACAAGAATGGTTTCATGAAGCTACTAAATATTTGAACACATATTATGGTCAATTAGCATTTCAAGAAATTTATCCAGAAAAAGCTTTTTCCTTAAATGAACAGCCTGAAGTTGAAGAAGGATATAGAGAGGAATTTAAAAAAAATGAATTGGTTAAATCAATAAAATTATTGAATGAATTAAATAAGACCTTTTATTCTAAAGACTTAATTAAACATTTAGCCAAATTGAATATAGAAAAAGGTAGCGAAATACTTGCTGGAGAGTTATCCATTGAAATAGGCAGATATGATTTTGCTATACAAGTAGCTAAAGAAGCTTCATATGAAAAAAGATATTATAATAAATTGAATTATCCAGTTATTGAAATACCAAGTCTCGTAAACAAGAAGAAAATGCCTAAACCTGAATTAGTGTTGTCTATAATAAGACAAGAAAGTGAATTTGATCAAAATGCCAATAGTGCAGTTGGTGCAAAAGGTATGATGCAATTAATGACGTATACAGCAAGACTGGTAGCAAAATCTGCAAAAATGTCTTATTCCAAAAAGAAACTTAAAAATAATCCGATCTATAATATAAAATTAGGTTCTTATTATTTGGCCGGTTTACTCGAGAGATATGAGGGTTCCTATCCTTATGCCTTGGCTGCATATAATGCTGGACCTAAAAGAGTCAAATATTGGAAAAAAATTAACGGAGACCCACAAAAAGGAAAAATCGACTATGTAAATTGGATTGAGCTAATAAAATTTAATGAAACAAGGAATTATATACAACGAGTCTTGGAAAATGTAAATGTATACAGATACATGCTAAGTAATAAACCTGTAAAAATTTATAACTTTTTTGAAGATAAACCTCATTATTAAATTATTTAAGAATCATCAGATCTCTTTAAATTTTGAAGAGTTATATTAAGAATTAGTTCGTTCCATATGTATTGACTGCAATCTTCTTTTTTGTTTAAAAAATTATTATATTTTTTCATAAAAAAAAGTTTATTTGTTAAAAGATTATAGTCTAATACTTTTTCGATCAATATTTTATCTTTAAGAAGCATTTCTTTAGGAAATGCAAATCCATGTTTTTTTCTATTTAAAACTTGCTTAGGTATTTGTCCGCTGAAAATCTTTCGTATGAAATATTTCTTTTTAAAAAATCTGTATAAGATCTTAAGATCTTGATCGAGACTAAAATTAATAATTTTTTTACTCAAAAAAGGAGATCTGCTCTCGACAGAATTAAACATGCTAGCTTGATCTACTTTTGTTAATATCATAGGCAAGTAAAATTTAAAGTAATACATCTGAGCGCTTCGCATCATACTAAGTTTATCGTTATAAATAGTATCTAAGTCGTCATAAATATCATCTGCAGAAACTTTCTCATTAAATAAATTTCCTATGTCTTGAAGTGTCAAACAACCCATCCAACCGGCTAAAAGATGTTTTGCATCTAAATGAATTGAACTAAAAAATTTTTTTAACTTAGTTGAGAAAGTTATATATTCATCTGAATATTTTGGAGGACCAACAATTTTTTTAAGAATTTTCATCAGAAAATTTGGAATCATTTTCTTTAACCTTAAAGCTAAACAATATGCATCAAAAGTAATATAGCCAAAAAATGTCTCGTCTCCACCATCTCCACCTAAGGAAACATTAGTATAATCCTTAATTTTGTTATATATTATGTAAGTAGGAATTATTGAACTATCACCAATGGGTTCATTTATAAGTTTTGCAAGTTTTAAAAAATTGGCAGCTAATTCATTTTTGTCAGCATAATAAATTTTTTTGTTTAATTTTTTTTCAATTTTTTTTACATATTTTGATTCATCATAACTATTATTCTCAAAGCCAAGTGTAAATGAATAGCAATCATTTTGTAAATTTGTGAAATAATCCATAATTACATATGAATCTATTCCTCCACTTAATGATAATGCTGGCAATTTATCTGCTATAGAATGTTGCTGAACAATCTCTTTAAACTCTTGTTTAAATTTGTTAGTTGAAATTTTGTTAAAAAAAATATTGTAGTCTGGACCATTTTTAAGATCCCAATATTTTTTCTTATTAATATTTAAATTTTTTAAATTAATCAAAATATTTTCTCCAGGTTCAAGTTGAAAAACATTTTCAAACAATGTAAATGGAGCTGGAATAAAAGAATATGTAAAATATTTTTTTAAATTACTTTTTGATAATTTAGTTGAAATATTTTTATCTATAATTATTCCATTTAATTGACTAGAAAAAATATAATAATTATCATTTTTTGCATAAAATAATGGTTTTTGACCTACATAATCTCTTGAAAGCAATATCTTTTTTTCTTCACGATCATAAATAGCAATTGCCCACATTCCATCGAAATAATTAAATGATTTTTCACCAAAATGCATATATGCATTAACAAGAACTTCTGTATCTGAATTAGTAAAAAAATTTATATTTTTTGATTTTAAATACTTTTTAATTTCTAAAAAATTATATATGCAGCCATTAAAAACAGCTATGAATCTTTTGTTAAATGAAAACATTGGTTGTTTTCCATTTTGTTTATCTATTACGGACAATCTATTGTTACCTAGACAGACGAGGTTATCATCGCTTACATAAAAATTTTGTTCATCCGGACCTCTGAAAATTTGTTTTCGTGAAATTTCCTTAATTAACTTTAGATTTGCTATTCCAGCAGTACCAAATATTGCACACATTTAAATTATAGTATATTAATAAAATTCAATGAATTATACATTAATTGTTCCTTTTTATAATGAAGAAAAAAACATTCCATCTTTCAATACCGAATTAATAAATAACCTAAAAAAAATTGATAATGGAAAAAGAAGTTTTGAAATAATCTATATAGATGATGGCTCCAGTGATGAAACATTTAATGAACTAAAAAAATTAAATACAAATTCTTTTGAAACACTAATAATTAAACATAGCAACAATTTATCTCAATCTGCAGCAATAAATACCGGTTTGATACAATCTAAATATGAAAATATCGTTATCATGGATGGTGACTTGCAAAATGATCCTGGTGACCTTTCTAAAATGATTTCTGAGTTTGAAAAAGGAACAGATATGCTCATCGGCTGGAGAAAACAAAGAAAAGACAATTTTTTTTCTAGAACATTACCTAGCATTATAGCTAATTTTATTGTCAGATTATTTTCAGAATCAAAAGTTCACGATCATGGCTGCGCTTTTAAAATTTTCAAAAAAAAAGTAATTGATGACTTTACAAATTGGGGCGATTTTCACAGATTATTGGCTGCTAGAGTAGCTAATAATGGATATCATGTTAGTGAAATGGAAGTAAAACATAACAATAGAATTCACGGCAATTCTAACTATGGTTTTAGCAGAATTGTAAAAGTTTTTGTAGATTTGATTTATTTAAGATTTTTTAAAAGTTATAAAACGCAATCAATTTATTTTTTTGGCATATTTAGTTTAGTTTCTTTTCTTTTGTCAATTCTATTTTTTATTTATATGATTGTGTTAAAATTTTTTTTTGACACATCATTTATTCAAACACCATTACCTCTATTAGTAATTTTTTTATTGATGATCGGATTAATTTTCTTATTTATAGGCATTTTGGCACAATTAATTATTAACCAAGACAGCAAAAATACAAAAAAAGAAAACAATATTGAAGAAAAAATATACTTTAAAAAAAATTAATAAATCGTATTAGTAAAATTATTTGTAATACGATTTGTGCCAACTAATTAGCTTCATAATACCTTCTTTTAAAGGCACTCTAGTTTCATGGTTAAAAATGTTTTTTTCCCTCTTAACATTAGATCGTGTCACCGTTAGATCTCCAGGATGTTTTTTAGTATATATTTTTTTTGCTTTTTTTCCAGTACTTTTTTCAAGCACGTCTATGAATTTTTTAAGACTAATAGATTTGGGATTGCCTATATTAAAAATATCACACAAGCTTCTTTTGCTGTTTTTAAATTTTTTTATCAATTTCATTATATTTAAAACTACATCATCAATATATGTAAAGCTTCTGTGATGATTGCCAAAATTATATATTTCGATAGGTTTATTATTTTTTATTTTTTGTAAGAATTTAAAATAAAACATATCTGGTCGTCCCCAAGGTCCATATACAGAAAAAAACCTTACACCAATAAAATTCATTTTATAAAGAGAATTGTATACATTTGAAATTAACTCCATGCTTAATTTCGAAGCTGAATAGACAGAAATTGGTTTTGTTTGCGCTTCAGATGATAAAGTGTTTTTAGATCCCGCTTCCCCATAAATTGACGAGCTGCTTGCATATAAAATCAATTTATTTTTTGAAGAATTTTTAAAAAATTCTAATAACTGAACATATGACATAATATTATTTTGAATATAAGTTCCTGGGTTAAAAATTGAATATCTAACACCTGCTTGACCAGCTAAGTGTATTATTAGTTCGATTTTATTTTTATATTTATTTATTTTTTTACTAAAATTTATTTTATTATTTAAATCTATCTTAAAAAATTTAAATTTTGGAAATTGCTTCAATATTTTTAATCTGCTGTATTTAATCCTCTTGTCATAATAATTATTGATATTATCGACACCGATAACTTTTTCGTTTTTTTTTAATAATTCTAGACTTATATGAAAGCCAATAAATCCTGCAGCTCCTGTAATTAAATACATATATTAAGGTTTTTATTGTTTAATATTTGACAATTTATATACATTATGATGTTCATCCAAATTATCAACACAAAATTATTTTTTATTTAATATAATGTATTAAAAATAAACTTTTATATATGCCTAATTTTCTAAAAAAAACAAATAGACATGAATTAATCATAGTTACTTTAATTTATTTAATCTTTTTTTTTATTGGAATATTATTCTATCGAGATTTTGGTATATCCGTTGACGAATGGGATTTAAGATTATTAGGATTCGTAAATTTAAAATATATTACAGAAATATTTTTTAATGATGTTACGCCAAGACTTGATGAAATTTTGTTAATTCCTAAATTTTCTGAATATTATGCTAACACTCATGGTGCAATTTTTGCTGCACCAATGGCATTTATTGAATATTTTTTTAATATAACTGATAGTCAAAAATATTACCTTATTCGTCATTATTCTAATCATCTAATTTTTTTAATATCTAATTATTATTTTTTTTTGCTAGTTAAAGAGAGGTTTAATAATTGGATTTATGGTGTACTTGGTGGTTTGTTTTTATTTCTAAGTCCTAGAATTTTTGCTGAAAGCTTCTACAACCAAAAAGATATACTTTTTTTATCCTTATTTATAATTAATTTATATTACGGAATACTTTTTTTAAAATCACCTTCAGTAAAAAATTCTATTCTTTTCGCTTTGACTACCGCTCTTGCAATTGACATAAGAATTATGGGGATAATAATTTCTCCTATTATAGTTTTCTTTCTTTATTTAAAGAAATTAAGGAATAAAAATATCAGAATTTTTTCTGGAGTATTAATTTATTTAATTTTATTTCCTTTATTTACAATTTTATTTTGGCCTTATCTTTGGGAAAGCCCTTTTATACATTTTGCTCAAGTTTTTAAAAATCTAAGTTCATATACTTCAGTAGGTTATAATTATTATTTAGGAGATTATTACGAAACTTCAAATTTACCTTGGCATTATGTTTTTATATGGATAAGCATAACTACACCAATATTTTACCTTTTACTTTTTATTTTTGGTTTTACAAATCAAACATTAAGATTAAAAAGAAGAATTTTCAAAATCAGCGACTACCACAATTTAAATGACTTTTTTGGTGGAGAGATTGAATTACAAGATCTTATATATTATGCATTGTTCTTTATTCCAATATTTACAGTAATTTTTTTAGATTCAACTCTGTATAATGGATGGAGACACTTATATTTTATTTATCCTTGTTTTCTAATGATTTCCTTAAAAGGTCTTTATTTAATCGAAATAAATTATTTTAGGAAAAAAAATTGGCAACTGAGTATTTTAGTAGGATTATTTTTAATGCATATTAGTTATATGATGATAAAAGATCATCCACACCAAAATGTATATTTCAATTTTTTAGCTGGAAAAAATGTACAAACAAAATTTGAATTAGACTATTGGGGTTTAAGCAATAAACAAGCCTTAGAATATATTCTGAAAAATGATAACAAAAATGAAATAAAGATTGGTTCCGCTGGACCTATATCTATAGAAAATAGTAAACAAATATTAAGTTTTTCTGAAAAAAATAGAATAACAATATCAGAAAATTCAAAATCAGATTACATAATAGATAATTATATAAATTGGTATGGTAAATATAAAAAAAAAAGACATGAAATACCAAATAATTTCAAGATCTATAAAGAAATTACCGTTAGCGGCAAAAGAATAATTTCTATATATAAAAGAAAATAATTTAACTTAAGAAAATAGACATGTCACTAAAAAGTCAAAGTATTTTAAAAAAAATTTTATCTCGATTTAGAAGATTTATATTTACAGATTATAGAGAACACATGCTTAGTAAAACAATATGTCATGAAATAGAAAAATTAGAAAAAATTAAAAAAAAGAAAAAAATCAAAATATTAGATTTTGGATCTGGCTACAATCCAATTGTAATTAATGAAATTATAAAAACCTTGTCCATTAAGTATAGAAATACAGAATTTTCAGCCTATTGCTATGATTTTTATGAGAAAAGTGAACTAAAATATATGAATAACAATTCAAATATCAAATTCTTAAATATTAAGAATTTGTCTAATAGCAAAAGTGCTAAATTTAATTTTTGTTTACTCGTGGACGTTTTACATCACATTGGTCTAGAAAATAGTAAAAAAATTTTTAGGATAATTAATGAACTCAAAAAAAAGTCAAAATTTCTGATTATTAAAGATCATTTTCAATATGGTTTCTTTTCAAATCTGGCATTAATATTAATGGATTTTATCGGTAATTATGGAGATGATGTTAAAATTCCTAAAACGTATTTTAGTATTAATACATTTGAAAGTTTTCTGAAAAAATCAAAACTTAAGGAAATTAAAAGAATAAGCAATAAAAAATATTATAAATGGTATTGGTTTTATTTTAATAGCAAAAAGTTACAATTTTTATCAGTGCTGAAATAATTAATGAGCAATTATAAAAATAAAGATTCAATAAAAGACTTTGGCAAACAATTCAAATATCATGATAAAATTGATGACTACTGGGGAAGTCATGAAATTTTAAAAGATATGGTAAACCCATTCGATTTGAATTTAATAAAAAATAAAATTATTTGCGAGGTAGGTGTGGGATCGGGCAGAATTTTGAAAAATTTAGTCAGATTATCTCCTAAAAAAATATTTGCTATTGAACCATCGGATGCAATTGAAATTGCAAAAAAAAATAACAGATATTCTGAAGTGGAAATTTTATATAAAAAAATTTCGGGTCAAATGATTAATTTTAATAATGAAATAGATTATATTTTTTCACTTGGTGTTATTCACCATATACCTGAAGCCGAAATAGTCTGTAAAAAAATATATGAATCATTAAAACCAAAAGGTAAATTTATAATCTGGTTGTACGGGAAAGAAGGTAATGAATTATATTTATTTATATTTAATAATTTAAGAAAAATTACCAAATTCATGCCTGACAAACTTCTTAATTTATTTTCTATTTTTTTAAATTTAATGTTATCAATCTACATATTTCTATGTAAATATATAAATCTTCCCTTAAAAAATTATATGATTAATGTTTTAAAAAAATGCTCCTTTGAAAAAAGAAAATATATCATATTTGATCAACTCAACCCTTCGTACTCAAAATATTATACAAAACATGAAGTTAAAACTTTATTGATTAAATCGGGATTTAAGAAATTAGAAATATTTCATCGTCATAAATATAGTTGGACAGCTATAGCTGAAAAATAACTTAATGCTCATAACCAGCTAATGGCGGAGAGAGAGAGATTCGAACTCTCGGTACATGTTTCCACGTACGGTCATTTAGCAAACGACTGGTTTAAACCACTCACCCACCTCTCCTAATGAACTATTTACCTTTATTTTAGTTAGTTTTCAATTTATTGATAGCACTAATTCATGAAAAAAAACATTCTATACGGAATTTTATTTGGAACAAGTGCTTCGTTGTGGTGGGGAGTTATAGGAGTTTTTTATTTTAAATTCGTCTCTTTTGCAGGTCCAATTGAACTAGTTGTTCAT
>Ga0208639_1000178_pt1 | contig 49378 bp, 44 predicted proteins | sample ETNtaG_33_FD_185772 | JGI IMG/M metagenome (GOLD analysis project Ga0208639, IMG submission 185772) | Marine microbial and viral communities from oxygen minimum zone, Eastern Pacific Ocean - ETNP201310SV76 (SPAdes) (version 2) | ecosystem: Environmental > Aquatic > Marine > Oceanic ...
CATCTCGTTTGATATTCTTCTGACGGATTGGATGATGCTGGAGATAGATGGGATTTAATTGATCCAGAAGTAGAGGCTTCGATTTTCAACATCGAAGAAATGGGAAAATCAATCGAAAAACAGGTGGGTGTTTATTCTGCCCAATTGAATTAAATAAAATAACTCTGAACCCCATCTTCCCTGTTCAATAAACATCTGAAGTATCTTACAATAATTAATCGATTAATTTGGAAGAAGAAGGCCATGCTCGCCATTCGAGCTGGTTTTAAAACCGAACAGTCATCGCTGCTAAAGGAGGAGTCAATGTTACAAAAATTTAAAATGACAACATATACAACACTTTTATTGATCACGGTATTTGTATTACCGTACGCTGGGAATGTTACCGCGGAGGGAGACGATGTAACGAAAGCGGTGGAAACGCTAGCCGAGCTTTGCACGAAAAAGCTAAAAAACAAATCGGCAAGATTCACACTCGAGAGCTCCCCTATGGGACGAGAAGAATTGCGAATGAGTTTAAGTATACAATGTACGCAGGAAACAGAATCAGCCGCCCAAATCAAAGAACGTAAACAAAAGGAATGCATTATAGCCAAATGTCCACATGATGCCAATAAAACTATTAGGAGAATCATGCACGACAAATTATGCGGGATTTGTAGTCCGTTAACTGCATGTTTGACAAACAAATATGGAATGAAATGCTAGGCTAATGTGGAGTAGATGAGAAAAGCGTTTACAGGAACTGACTTGAAGGAAAAAGAGTCATGGTTTCTCGGTTAAGATGAGTTTGCTTAAACTTATTAACTTAAAGGAGAAACCAATGACTCAAGATCAATAAGAAAAACTAGCTTGATTCAGGGGTATGTCTTCTCGGTTTATGAACAAGGAAACTGGTATGTCATACAGAGTTTACAGCTCCTCCTTTTTCATATAATTGTCATAGTTTTTTTAGAATCCGATTCTTCAAAACGCTGCGTGCCTCTCATTCTCCTTGCGTGAATGGACGTCATTGGTTAATCTCTTATTTTTGATCTTACAAAAGTTAATTCCCCTTTCTGGGTAGGGGCGATATTTATTAATTTATGGAAGCCTCTTGTATGCGAATACAAATGTTCAGAGGTGCCTTTTTCAAAGAGTCTTTAAATGAGCGATAAATTTACCATTGCATTACTTCCCGGTGACGGGATAGGACCCGAGGTGACTCAAGAGGCCGTCAAAGTCTTGCGAGTGCTGGAAAACAATCTGGGGCTGGATCTCACTTTGAATGAAGTTCCGGTTGGCGGTGCCGCCTATGAAGCGGAGGGGCATCCATTACCGGAAAATACACTAAAGACAGCGCAATCAGCCGATGCGGTTTTGCTCGGCGCTGTTGGCGGCCCTAAATGGGAAAAAATAGATTTTTCTCTCAGACCCGAACGGGCTCTTCTGGGATTGCGCTCTAGCTTAAAACTTTATGCCAATCTTCGGCCCGCCAGAATTTTTCCTGCTTTGGTCGATGCCTCCTCTTTGAAAAGAGAGTTGGTGGAGAATCTGGACATTCTGGTAGTCCGTGAGCTTACTGGTGGTATCTATTTCGGAGAACCCAGAGGCGTGGAAACTCTACCAGACGGAAGCCGGAAAGGATTCAACACGCTGGTTTATACAGAGGATGAAATAAAACGGATTGCCCGCATCGCTTTCGATGTGGCTCGCAAGCGAAATAAAATGGTGATGTCTGTGGATAAGGCCAATGTTCTAGAGGTGACCGGACTTTGGCGCGAGGTGGTGACAGAACTTCATGAGGAATACCCAGATATTGCTCTCGATCATATGTATGTGGACAATTGCGCCATGCAGTTGGTCCGGGCTCCCAAACAATTCGATGTGATCGTGACGACCAATATGTTTGGGGATATTCTAAGCGACGAAGCATCCATGCTCACAGGGTCTATCGGAATGTTGCCTTCGGCCAGCGTAGGAGGGGATACGGGAATGTATGAGCCTATCCACGGAAGCGCGCCCGATATTGCCGGGAAAGGATTGGCTAATCCTTTGGCGACTATTTTATCTGTCGGTATGATGTTTAAATATTCGTTTGACCGTGAAGAAGTGAATACGATAATTGAATCCGCTGTTGAATCCGTTTTGGATCAGGGAGTCCGCACCCGCGACATTATGCAGGAGGGAATGACCGAGGTGAGCACCACGGAAATGGGTGACAGAGTCATAGCGGAGCTGGAAAAGTAGTTAATGTTTTTTATATATAATTACATCTAAAGTATGAATAAAAAAGAAAAATATGAAGTTGCTGTTGTTGGCGCCACCGGGGCCGTGGGTCGGCGGATGCTTACCACACTTGAGGAACGAAATTTCCCTGTGGCCAATCTTATGGCGCTGGCTTCCGCCCGTTCGGCAGGGCAAACCTTAGCGTTTCGGGGGCAGGCCATCAAAGTTAAAGAGTTGCAGGAGGATTCGTTTAAGGGGATAGATATTGCCCTGTTTTCGGCAGGGGGGTCTATCAGCAAACAGTTAGCACCCATTGCCGTGGAGTCGGGTTGTGTTGTTATTGATAACAGCAGTGCCTGGAGGATGGACAAAGATGTTCCCTTGATTGTTCCAGAAGTGAACCCATCTGCTCTTGGGGATGAGTGGGGGATCATTGCCAATCCCAATTGTTCCACGATCCAAATGGTTATGGCGTTGAAGCCAATTCACGATGAATACCGTATTCGCAGGGTTGTTGTCTCCACCTATCAATCGGTTTCCGGCTCCGGGCAGAAAGCGATGGAGGAACTCGAACAGCAAAGCAGGGATGTGCTTGATGGAAAGTCGGCTCAATGTAATGTCTATCCTCACCAGATAGCGTTCAATTGTCTGCCGCATATAGATGTCTTCTTGGATAATGGTTACACTAATGAAGAAATCAAGATGGTGAACGAAACCCGAAAAATTTTGGAAGACGACAGCATCGAAGTTTCGCCGACAGCAGTTCGTGTTCCGGTGGTGTACTCCCATTCCGAGGCAGTGAATGTGGAGACCGAGCAAGCAATGACAGCGAAAGAGGTTAAAGAGCTCTTATCCTCATTTCCTGGAGTTTCTGTGGTGGATAATCCGGAACAGAATGAGTACCCCCTAGCGATCAATGCCAGCGGCAGTGGGGATGTACTGGTGGGCCGAATTCGTAGTGATCTCACCCGACCCAACGCCGTTAATTTCTGGGTTGTTTCTGATAACTTGCTTAAAGGGGCAGCCTACAATGCGGTACAAATAGCGGAGTTGCTCCTGAAGCGGTTGGGTTCAGGTTAATTTGTGGTCATTCTGCCGACATTGCCCTATTTTCCTCCTAACACATCTTGACAATTAGCGCTTTGTAAGTTTATATAAAACAGTATAATGCGATTTTTACGGTCCGTAGTAGCTTCAATTAACCAATACTTATTTGAGGAATGAGTCATGGCCGAGCAATCTTAATATTCTGGCTGAAGATGTAGACGTTAAAATACGCAACCTGCGGAAAGAAGAAAATCTGGTTCAAAAAGCGGGTGAGTATATTAGTGAATTGAAGTTTCTTGTCAGTGAAATTGATAAGAAAAAGGAGAGTCTTAGCTAAACCAGAGATTCATAGTTAAGTCGATGCCCTGCGTCGGGAGGCTTGGGGCAAACTCCCTTCCACCCTAACTGATATATCTGGCGGCCTGTCAGATCATCACATTCCTTATTACTTGATGACTTTTACTTCCTTTAAATTTCCAAGTGTAAAAACTAGTAGCTTGTTCTGCCCTCTTTACGGGGTCGCTGATAATTTTATTCTGATTAGAGCTGATTGTTAAAAGGAGAGTGCCGTTATGGCGGAAAAATTGTTAGGTGTGATAGGCGGGAGCGGCTTGTATTCGATGAAGGAGTTGAGGGTCATCGAAAAAGTTGCTGTTGAAACCCCGTTTGGAGCGCCATCGGATGAGGTGGTTATCGGCGAATTGAACGGAACACGTCTGGCTTTTTTGCCCAGGCATGGAGTGGGTCATTTCATCACGCCTTCAGAGATTAATTTTCGCGCTAATATATTCGCGATGAAAAAACTGGGCGTTGAGAGAATTATTTCAGTGAGTGCCGTAGGAAGCATGAAGGAGGAATTGGTACCGGGACATTTTTCCATCCCTCATCAATTCATCGACCGAACCACTCGCCGGGTGAGTACTTTCTTTACCACAGGCATGGTCGGGCATGTTGCTCTGGCTGATCCGGTATGTCTTGAAGCCGCTGAAGTGCTAAGTTCCGCCGCTCGTAAAGCGAACGCTGTTGTTCATGAGGGCGGGACCTATCTCTGCATTGAAGGACCGCAGTTTTCAACCCGTGCAGAGTCTAATGTCTATCGACAATGGGGCGTTGATGTTATCGGCATGACAAACGTTACGGAAGCCAAGCTGGCTCGTGAAGCGGGTATCTGCTATGCAACACTGGCGTTGGTTACCGACTACGATTGCTGGAAGGAAGAGGAGGAGCCTGTTACCTTGGAAGCGGTGATGGAAATCATGCACAGGAATGTGGAGTTGGCGCAGAAAGTGCTTATAGAGCTGGCGCCGGAACTCAAGGGTGAGCGGACATGTGGTTGTGGCACCGCCGCCAAGTATGCTGTTGTGACCGACCCAAAGAAAACCCCGGACAAACTAAAGTCTGAACTTTCAATTTTATTTGGATAGAGAACTGATACGATGAATAGAACACGATCTGACGAATTATTCAAACAAGCCTGTGGACTCATGCCGGGTGGCGTTAACAGCCCCGTTCGCGCATTTAAATCTGTCGGGGGGAACCCCCTGTTTGTGAAAAAAGCGAATGGAGCCAGAGTATGGGATGTGGATGGCAATGAATTTATAGATTATGTAGCTTCATGGGGACCGCTCATATTTGGTCACGCGCATCCGCAAATTGTAGGAGCTGTACAGCGCCAGGCTGAGCTGGGAACCAGTTATGGCGCCTCTACTGAGCTGGAAATTGAACTGGCGGAAAGAGTCATCTCCTCAATTCTATCTATCGAATCGATTCGAATGGTCAGTTCCGGTACCGAGGCTGTCATGAGCGCTATTCGTCTGGCGAGAGGAGCGACCGGTCGCGACAAAATAGTCAAGTTCGAAGGTTGTTATCATGGCCATGGCGACAGCATGTTGGTCAAGGCGGGATCAGGGCTGGCATCTCTGGGCATTCCCGATTGTCCGGGCATTGTTGATGATCTGGCAAAAAATACGCTTACGCTACCCTTCAATGATATTGAGAAAGTAAAAGAACTGTTCGCTCTTGAAGGCGATGATATCGCCTGTCTCATTGTTGAGCCTGTGGGTGGAAATATGGGGGTTGTTCCACCCCAACCCGGATTCCTCAAAATTTTGCGTGAACTTACCAGTAAATCAGGAGCTATTCTTATTTTTGATGAGGTTATTACCGGGTTTCGAGTGGCTCTCGGTGGAGCGCAATCCATTTATGAGGTCCAGCCTGACCTAACTTGTCTGGGGAAAATTATTGGTGGCGGACTTCCGGTAGGTGCTTATGGCGGCTCAAAACAATTAATGGATAATATCGCGCCGATAGGGTCCATTTATCAGGCCGGTACATTATCTGGGAATCCACTGGCAATGACCGCCGGGAATGAGATGTTAAAATTACTTTCAGAATCATCAGTATACGATGAGCTCGAACGAAAATCGGAAAAACTTTGTACGGGCTATAAAGCTAATGTTGAAAAACTCGGAATCAAAGCCCGTTTTACCCGCGTAGGTTCTATGTTTTCATTGTTTTTTACTGACCAGGAAATTATCGACTTTGAATCGGTTAAATCTTCGGACACAGATTTTTTTCAAAAGTATTTCACGGCTTTGTTGGAAGAGGGCGTCTATATAGCACCCTCACAATTTGAAGCCGGGTTTATGTCTGCCGTGCATACGGAGGAAGACATAGAGCGTACCATTGAAGCCAATTACAAAGCTATGCAGAAAGCTTGCGAGTAACAGCGTCAATTTTATCATTATCGTGAAAGAGAGGACTCCATGAGTGAGATCGTTGGACTTCATGCCAGACAAATTCTTGATTCGAGAGGCAACCCCACCATTGAAGTGGAAGCTATCCTGAATACCGGGGTGATGGGAAGAGCCTCCGTGCCTTCGGGGGCTTCCACAGGACAGCGCGAAGCGATTGAGATGCGCGATGGTAACAAAAAAAAATATATGGGGAGGGGCGTTGATAAAGCCATCAAGAATATTCATGAAAAAATTGCTCCTGCCATTATGGGGTTTGAGGTTACGGATCAGGTTTTAATCGACCAACTGATGATAGATCTGGATGGCACTAAAAATAAAGCCAAGCTCGGTGCCAATGCCATTCTTGGTGTTTCTCTGGCCGTGGCCAAGGCGGCGGCAAGCGATGCCGATTTGCCTTTGTATCAGTATATAGGCGGTACTAATGCCAAGGAGCTTCCTGTCCCAATGATGAATGTTCTCAATGGCGGCGCTCATGCGGATAACAATGTAGACATTCAGGAATTTATGATCCTGCCTGTGGGGGCGAAAAGTTTTTCTGATGCTCTTCGCATGGGAACAGAAATTTTTCATCATTTGAAAACCGTGCTCAAAAAACGTAATTACAACACAGCGGTAGGAGATGAAGGAGGGTTTGCCCCTGATCTTAAGTCTAATGAAGAGGCAATAGAAGTTTTACTTGAAGGGATCAAGTCAGCCGGCTACAAGGCAGGTAAGGATATTTTGCTGGCCCTTGATGTCGCGGCCAGTGAACTGTACAGCAATAAAAAGTACATTCTTGCGGCGGGGAAAAAGGCTAAACTTTCATCTGATGAAATGATCGATTACCTTGAACGTCTAGCCAGGAAATATCCCATCATAAGTATTGAGGATGGTTTGTCGGAAAATGACTGGAGCGGTTGGAAACGACTCACTCAGAGAATAGGCGATAAGGTACAGATTGTTGGTGATGACGTGTTCGTGACCAATACCGATATCCTGAATAAAGGGATTAAAGACGGGGTTTGTAATTCTATCCTCATTAAAGTAAATCAGATTGGCACTCTCACAGAAACCCTGAACGCGGTGGAAATGGCCAAAAGAGCCGGATACACAGCTGTTATTTCGCACCGCTCCGGCGAGACCGAAGACACTACGATTGCTGATATTGCAGTGGCCGTCAATGCGGGGCAGATCAAGACCGGGTCGCTTTGCCGTACAGACCGGGTCGCGAAGTATAATCAATTACTGCGCATCGAAGAAATGTTGGGCGAAACCGGGGTGTTCAACGGACGAGAAGTTTTCTATAATTTACCTTGAGGACATTTTTCAGCTGTCTTCACCCTGGTTTTCGCAATGATCGATAAAGTAATTTTTAGAAACCTGCCATTATCATTTTTGTTTTTATGAAAACTTTTAGTCTTTACCAACAGATCATCCTGCTTGCTGTATCGTTTTTTCTGTTGCTTGTTATGATTGCGGTTTTCCATGAAGATGGAATTCTTACGATTCGTGATTTTGAAAACGAATTGGTTCAGTTTAAGGCTGGCAATGAAACTCTGAAAAATGAAAACGAGAAGCTTCATAAGGAAATTGATTCATTGAAGTCTGATCCGTTTGCTGTTGAGATTTTAGCACGTGAAAAACTAAACCTCGTTCGTCCGGGCGAGACCGTTTATCAGTTGGTCACTGAGGAAGAAAAAAAACTCCCGTCAGTTGAATAAACCCACCTGTCTTTCCACCGCTTAACAGTAATAACTCCTCTTTCTCATAAATACGAAAGTGTCATAACCCCAACCCTAATCAGGTATATTTGAGTAGGATTCGTGAAGCCATTTGTTTGACAGGGGTTAACGGGGTCAAGAGGTGGCAAGGGCATTTTTTTCATGTCAAAAGATAAATTAAAGATATTTAATTTAAATGAATAATTGCTAAAAATATTGAATAAAGTATTGATAATTATAATTTAAATGATAAAATACACCCATCTTAAAATTAAGTTTTTCGCTATTTTACCGAAGGATAAAGAAGCTTCAGGTAAATTTTTGTAACCTATCCATGTTACGTAGTTTTTGAAAGTTGTCCTAGGGGAGGAGGCTGAATCCATAAAGGTCTTTTTGCTGGGTTTTAGGGTTTCTCTTCTTGATACATTTTCAATTTGAAGAAGTAATTGCATGGATCAATTATTGTCAAAATTTTAAGTTTTTAAATTCATTTATATTATTCAAAGCATTTTAAGGAGGGGCCATGACTAAACAGGACATCATTAATCAGGTTTGCAACCGTGCGGATTTGTCCAGATCAAAAGCGGAAGAAGCAGTCGAAACCGTTATTGATCTGATCAAGGATGCGTTGGGGCAGGGTGAAGCGGTAATTTTGCGTAGGTTCGGTACGTTTCAGGTGCGATCTAAGTCGAAGCGGATGGGCCGAAACCCTAAAACGGGTGAAGAGGCTGAAATTTCGGCGCGTAAAGTCGTTCGATTCAAATCTGGCAAGCATTTCAAGCAAGCTGTTAATGATGAGGATATGGAGTAGTCCTAGCCCATTTAGACCTAAAATTCAGCTGATTAGCCTCTCATTTGAGGGGTCAGAGGTCAGATGATGAGCATGGCATCGCCATAGCTGAAAAAACGGTATTTTTGTTCAATAGCCTTTTTATAGGCCTCCTCGATAAGGTTTTTCCCGGCAAAAGCGCATACCAATAGATAAAGAGTCGATTTAGGCAGGTGAAAATTTGTCAGCATGTGGTTGACCATCTCAAAGTTTTGCCCCGGATAGATAAATCTGTCAGTCCACCCCGATATTTCCTCCAATTCAAGAGTATCTAGATCCACAGCCTCCAAAACACGAGTTGCGGTTGAGCCAACAGCTATAATGTCTCTTGTGCTCTTTATGGCATCCTTTAAAGACTTCACAGTGCTTTTAGGTATATGGAACTGTTCCGCCTGCATCTTGTGTTCAATCACATTCTCAGTTCGTATTGGCTGAAATGTTCCAACCCCAACGTGCAGTGTCAGATAGGCCACCTCGATGCCATTATTCTCAAGTGATGCCATGGTGTGAGGCGTGAAATGCAAGCCTGCTGTTGGTGCGGCTATCGCGCCCGGGTGACGGGCGAATACGGTCTGGTACCTTTTTCGATCCAGATCCGATAGATCGCTTTTCGCTCTCGCTTTTCTTTCGATGTAAGGCGGTAAAGGCATTTTTGCGATACGGTTTAAAATAATTTTAAGCTCCCCCTCGTATGCGAGCTTGATAATAGCCTTGTCATCCTGACGCCCCTCCAAAGTTGCTTTCAATACTCCTTTACCGAACTCCATTTCTGTCCCTGGCTTTAGTTTGGCTAGGCCTCTGATTAAAGCTTCCCAATATTTTTCACGGGTCTCCCTCACCAGGAGAACTTCGACGGGACGTCCATTTTTTATAAAATAACCACTCAGTTTTGATGGTACCACTTTCGTGTCGTTAAATATCACCAATGACTTGGGTGCAATATATTTTGGCAGGTTGGAGAACAGTTCATCTGTTATTGCCCCGGTTTTTCTATCCAGAATCATAAGTCTGGACTGATCACGGTTAGTCAAGGGTTTTTGCGCGATCAATCCTTCGGGAAGTTCAAAATCGAAGTCGGCTAAATTTAGAGAAGATGACATGATGGTTTGCTTAAGAACGCAATGCTTGAAAAGTAAAAATTTTCAGGTTTATCATTATGGCTTTTGGTGATTTAAACCTATAGAGTAGGCCTTCAAGTAAAAGTATATAACCTGTTGAAAAATAAGAAAATACTGTTCATCGTGTGTGTCCTTTGGTTTTGGGGCTCATGTTGATTACCTGATTATACATAAGGCGAGTGCATCTTGAAAACAAATAGGCAGATGAATCCTTATTTTTCAATATAGTTCAGTAAAATATTGTTGCGAAATTAGCCGTGTTATCCTATTGACCCTTTGTTGGTTTTATATTATTCTTTGGGCGTTATATAAACGTTTCTATCGAAAAGAACTTGTTTGGAGGAGAGAATGGGGAAAACCTTGAAAATAATGAGCTTGATTCTTTTGTCGGTCGCAATTGTGATGGGTGGCGCAGGCGATGCTGACGCTAAAAAGAAGAAGAAAAAGAAGATCCCCAAAAAACCATCCTACGTTGGCGCAGTCAAGTGTAACGGAAGTTGCCACGATGCCTATTATCAAGCTTGGGTGAAGTCTCCACATGGCGGCACCTTCAATCTCCTCAAGCCCGGCGAACGCGCCGAAGCTAAAAAACGGGTGGATCTTGACCCGGAAAAGGATTACACAACGACGCCGTTATGCCTGAGATGTCATACCACTGGATATAAGCAAAGGGGTGGATTCAAACCTGCAGGTTCTAAGAATAAAAAGGGCAAAGACACAAGCAGTACGATTGATCCGGAAGAGCCTAATAAGGAGCAAGTCGGTTGTGAAATGTGTCACTCAGTGGCAGGTGGAGCCCAGATGCGCGTGGTTATGAAGAATACCAAGGGTGACTTCAAAAAAGGCGATACGGAGAAGTATGGACAGCGCTGGGACTACGCAAATGTATGTACCCGGTGTCATACCCATCCTAATACGCCATTTAAGCCCTCGGTCCATGATAAATATAAGTTCAATTTTGAAGAAAGAAAGAAAAAAGTCCACAAGATTGCCGACTATTGGAATGAGGACAACATGGACCAGAAACTGGAGAAAGCCAAGGACCGGGCTAAGGAAGTTTCCCAGTCCGAGAAAACTCCACTGGTTATTGAGGATTTCAAGATTAAAAAAGGTAAGCTGAAGTTCAAAAAGGGGACCAAGCCTTACAACAAGAAGAAGAAATCATTCAACTATCAAAAGTGATTTTATTTATATTATAGTTTGGGAGGTTCGGCCCCTTATGAGGGTCCGAACCTCCTTTTTTATTTAAGGTCATTGAGAGAATTACCACTAAGGGTTAGATGAGCAGAGAACAGTTTGTTAAAAAGATAGTTTGTATCGGTGCTGGTTACGTTGGCGGACCCACTATGGCTGTCATTGCGAACAAGTGTCCCGACTATAAAGTCACCGTTGTGGATATTTCCCAGGAGCGGATTGATGCCTGGAATTCGGACTCATTGCCTATTTTCGAGCCGGGTCTGCAAGACAGGGTTGAAAATGTCCGTGGTAAAAACCTGTTTTTCTCCACCGATGTTGATGGCGAGATTGTGGATGGCGACATTATCTTTGTTTCCGTCAATACCCCCACGAAGACTTTCGGTAAGGGAGCGGGAAAAGCCGTAGATTTGCAGTTTATAGAACAGACAGCCCGCCGTATTAAAGAGAATTCCACATCCTCCAAAATTATCATAGAAAAAAGCACACTGCCGGTTCGCGCGGCAGAAACAATAGCCACCATCCTTCACTCAGGTGAGAATTCTGTCAGGTTCGACATATTGTCTAATCCGGAATTCATGGCAGAAGGGACCGCTATTCATGATATGGAAAATCCTGACCGGATTTTGATTGGTTCACATGATACGCCAGAAGGGTGTACTGCTCGTGATGAATTGGTGAAGATTTATGAGAACTGGGTCCCTAGGGAAAAAATCATCACTGCCAATTTGTGGAGTAGCGAATTGTCCAAATTGGTTGCCAATGCCTTTCTGGCCCAGCGTATCTCTTCTATCAATAGCATTGCCGCTATTTGTGAGGCCACAGAAGCCGAGGTCACTGAGGTTGCCGATGCGGTAGGAAGAGATTCGAGAATAGGTGCCAAGTTTCTTAAAGCAGGTGTCGGATTCGGTGGTTCCTGCTTTCGTAAAGATATTCTCAACCTTGTCTATTTATGTGAGCACTATAAGCTGGACGATATCGCGCAATTCTGGAATTCAGTGATAGAGATAAATGATAACCAGATGGAGCGGTTCGTGAACCGTATTCTCCAAACCATGTTTCGTACTCTGGTCGATAAGAAAATCGCCGTGTTTGGATTTGCTTTCAAGCCAGATACTGGGGATACACGGGATGCACCAGCGATTTATATTTGCAAACGATTGCTCGAAGAACGAACTCGTATCAGTATCACCGATCCACATGCGATACCCAGTGCAAGAAAAGACCTTGCCGGAATAGATGACGGTGCCGAATTTACCGAGGACCCCTACGAGGCCGCCAAAGGCGCTCACGCCGTAGCCCTCCTGACCGAATGGGACGAATACAAGGACCTAGATTATCAGAAGATTTACGACAGCATGTCAAAACCCGCCTTTATATTCGATGGGAGAAATCACTTGGACCAACAAAAACTCTTCGACATCGGATTCAACGTCTACCCTGTAGGCAAGCCCGCCTTGACGCATGTTTGATTGATTCCAAAGTTCCCCGCCCATCAATAAAGTTTAATCCGATAGTTTGATATATTCAATAGATTTAAGAAATTGTATACTATTTATAAAAAAGATCACTTGACTAGGTATGAGCCTTAAATTATTTATATTCGAATAATCAGTGGATATCATTTTGTAATATCAATCTGATGAGCACAGAAATTTCATGCATTGGTTAAACTATCATCATCTATATTATTTTTGGATTACCGCTAAAGAGGGTAGTATCACAGGCGCTTCCAAGAAGTTGGGAATTGGACAACCCACCATTAGCACTCAAATTAAAAATCTGGAGGGAGCTCTTAACCAGGATGTGTTCAGTCGGGAGGGGAAAAGACTTAATCTCACAGAAGCGGGAAAGGTTGTGATGGATTACGCAAATCAAATATTCACACTGGGCAATGAACTCATGGAGGTCATTAAAGATGGAAATCTTTCCAGACGACCTCACATTCAATTTGGAGCTCTTGATAGTGTGCCTAAGAGTTTTGTGCAAATGCTGATTCATTCTGCACAAGAAATATGTCCATGTACGATTGCCGTTCTTGAAGGGGAAGGCGATTATCTATTTAGAGAACTTGAAACTCATCGAATAGATTTGGTTATTTCCAATTATCCACCCACCATTGGTGATACCAGGGAATTTTTTTCCAGATATTTAGCCAAGTTTCCCATTTCAATTTTTGCAACTAAGAAATTTAAATCTTTGAAACATGATTTCCCAAAATCACTCGATGAACAGCCCCTGATTATGCCGTCCTTGCACAGCAAACTTCGGCACGACTTGAATCATTTTTTTAAAACCAATAATATTTTTGTTGATGTTCTAATAGAAACTCAAGACACCAGTATTCAGAAATTGCTTGCAGTCGAAGGTATGGGATTGGTTCCTTTACCTGAGTTTGCTGGTAAAGAACTCGTTAGTGAGGGCAAGCTGGTTAAAGTTGGAACTCTGGGGGGGGTGACGGAGGAATTTTGGTTGGTATCAAGCCCCAGAAAAATTCCCAATCCAATTGCGGTCACCTTGATGAAAAATTTTGAGTTGAAAACTTAATGCGGGTTCCTCATTAACATAATTTATGCCTTTATTTACTACCCGAAGGTTTGTGGCAGAAGATGCAGTTGTCCATGGGGCGGTGCGGCATGATGGGGGTATTTTCTGCTTCTTTGACATGACATTCGAGGCAGGCTTTAGTGGGTGGTGGGCCGTTATGAACTGTGCTTATGGGCAATCCTGGGGCGGCGTTAAAAAATTCATTCACAACGAATATTATGACCACTACACCTATCACCGCCATGAAGCGAAAAAAATTAATCTGCCCTTTGATATTTTTTTTAGCCATGATTGATTAAAGAACTATTTCAGGCGATGGCGAAAGCTATCGCTTCGATTTCCACCTTGGCTCCTTTGGGCAGGGCGGCTACCTGGACGCAGGCTCGTGCGGGTTTGTTTTCTGAAAAGTATTTTTCATAGATTTGATTCATGCGAGTAAAATATCTGAGGTCTGTGAGGTACACCGTTGTCTTGACTATGTTATCCAGGCTCAGTCCATCAGCTTTAAGAATCGCTGAGATATTTTCGAGGGTCCGTTCTGTTTCCTGTTCAATTTCTCCAGAAAGAAATTCACCCGATCGCGGGTCCAGCGCTATCTGACCTGATGTGTAGAGCATGTTGCCTATGCGTACTGCCTGGGAATAGGGGCCAATCGCCGCGGGAGCCTGATCTGTTTTTATGATCCGTTTATTCATAATTCAGTGTCCATGATTTTAGCCATATTTTTTATGAATGGATAAGACTTCAGTTCGCGTCCGGTGTACGAAAGGATGAGTCTGTGAGTCAGTCGTTCGATTTCCAGTTCAGCGGATTTAGGGAACTTTAATCGGCTGGCGTGTTTGACATCCATGGACTTGAGTTTTTTTAAATAATTTAATGTTCCTGCCTGAAAACGCATTTCCGGCTGAGCTTTGAATGAGCAGGGTTCGCATACGATTCCCCGGCGCTCAAAGCTGAATCCGATTCTTTCAGTCCCCGGCAATCCCTTGCATATTGAGCAATGGCTGAGTTGGGGCGTGTATCCAGTAAGAACCATCAGCCGCATCTCGAAGAGTCTGCTCAGAGTTTCCAGACTATCCCTTGATTCCAGCGCCAATAAACTTTCCAGTAGCAATTGGTAAGCTTTTGGATCTGGATGGGCCTCCGGGATTAGTGTATCAATCAGTTCATTAAAATAGATCCCCGTATAGACTTTTAGCAAATCATCACGAATGGATTGAAACGAATGAATAATATCTGAATGATTGAGGCGATACAAGGTCTGGTTTTCTTTGCCGAAATATATAAGCCGGATATGAGACATGGGCTCCAGTGCCGCCCCAAACCTATTTTTCATTTTGCGGGCGGCTTTAGCGACACACTTGACTTTGCCAAAATGGGCAGATAGGAAAGTCACCAGTTTATCGGTTTCTGAAAGATTGATGCTCCGCAAAACGATGGCTTCGGTATTGAATAACGGCATGGGGGGGGGTTATTTTTCCAGGTCGAGCAGGAACTTTTTCAGATGAATTCCGCCGGTATATCCACCTATGGCACCGTTTTGCCGGATCACTCTGTGGCATGGAACGATCACGGGGACAGGATTCCTTCCATTTGCATTACCAGCGGCGCGGGAGGCCTGGGGTTTTCCTATTGCAGAGGCAAGCCATTGATAGCTTTTGGTTTTACCACAAGGTATGGTGGTTAATTTTTTCCAGATACTTTGTTGGAAATGAGTCCCCTGACTGAGGTCCGGTTTGAATGAAAAGTTTTTCAATTTTCCATTGAAATACTGATGAAACTCTTTTTCAATCGTCATCAGTTGACTACTTTGTTTTTGTGGGTAGGGGTGTATTTTTTTCAACAATTCGACAAATTCCGATTCCCTGGAAACAGATAGCACCACACGGCAGATGCCAGCAGGTGAAACCGCAACACCCGTTTTCCCCAGGGGCGTTTTAAATAAAGTGTATTTCAGAGTATCGGTTGGAGAGGACATCAGAATGAATGTTGCAGGATCACAAATAGCTGAGAGTGTTTCAAACTTTGGGCATTATAACGCTATATGACCTGACGTGCTACTTTAAGAAGGTGTTTCTTGATAACAAACGGGTGGTATCTGGTCTTTTGGGATCATAAAGCTAAACGATCTGGCGTGCTATTTTAAGAAGGTGTCGTAGAGAATTTTCGATGGTGATGGCTTTCGTTTGTCTAGATTTAACAGCGAAAATCAAGTCGTTGTGAGTGTTCCCATCGTAGGCGGTGACAGCAGTGCCCGTAAGCAAGTTGAAATGGTCATCGGATGAGCCAATGGATGCGAGATTCAGGTCGAAAGCGTAGTTTTCCCGATAGCCATGACCCGATGATATATCTTCGATGCCATCGACCAGTCCGATAAGATTTTCTTTGACCCATTTTATGGGGGTACCAAAAGGATATGCGCGTTTCCTCTCGGGGTGGGCGATGATAGATATCCCTCCGAATGACTCAATCAGGGGAATCAGTTCAAGCATCGAGACAAACTCGTAGTCATATTTGGAAAACTGGAGCGAAATATCTCTGATATTTTCTGAGGAAAAACATTTCGCATCAAATATGAGAATCAAATGACCCTCCAGAGCACTTATTTCGAATGCCGGGTAAATCTGGACAGGTTTGCAGGGTTGGTCCCATTCGTTAATGCATCGGATCTGTTCCTGAAGTGAAGCTGTGATGGAATCGGTTAAATATTTTCCAGGAAGAAGATGGTCTGTAATGACAACATAATCCAGCCCCAGCCGAGAGGATCTTTGCAGAATACTTTGCACAGAGTGCAGTCCGTCGGAAAATGCAGAATGACAATGTGTTTCACCCAGGACCAAATGAGGCTGTTCATTTTTCAGATTGGTAATGGCGTTAGCAATTCTGGAATCAAGGAAATATCGAGCAGTGATATCTGCGAAAGGTTTCGCCATTTCACGTTTTTTGAAAGTCCAGGGTTGTGTATCGTTATATGGGAAAAACTGCTTTTGTTCTTCTCTGAGGAATTTTCTGTTAGTCAGCCTGTTCATATGATTTTTCTGAGGTGGTATGTGTGGATGTACGTTTCTTTTCGGCGTTCTTTCGGAATTTCTGAATCAAATTTTGATTAGGTGTGAATTTACTGATGTTAGCACACTAATTTCAAATTTCTAAGCAATACGCTGCTAAATAAATAGTTAAAGTATTTATGGTGGGTGTTATCGTTCGAACAGTTGTGGGATGAACAGACTCAGGATGGGAAGATAGGTTATAAAAATCAGACCTATCAGGCGCAGGCCTAAAAAAGGGAGGACTGCGCGGTATAAGGTCACTACGGGTTCCGAAAACCGGGAGCTGGAGATAAATAGATTTATTCCGACCGGTGGTGTTGAATAACCTATTTCCAGGTTGGTAAGGAAAATAATTCCCAGATGAACCATATCCACACCATAACCCTTGGCGATGGGTACGACCAGTGGAACCACCACAATGATCGCCGAGAAGATGTCCATCATGCATCCCACCGCCAGTAAAAATATGTTAAGCAGGATCAAAAAGGTAATCTTGTTACTTATATGTTGCTTCATGACATCCAGAATTTGCATGGGCACCTGTTCGTCTATCAGGTAACTGGTGAATCCCATTGCAGTGCCAAGAATAATAAGAATTGTACCGACAAGCACCATACTTTCCCGCATCAGGCGGGGAATATCTTTGATAGGGTGAAGATCTCTGTTGACGCAGATGGCAACCACGGAAACATAGACCACCGTTACTGCCGCCGCTTCGGTGACGGTAAATATGCCACTATAAATTCCAATGAGTATGATGAAGGGCAGAGGGATTTCCCATCCAGCCTCGCGAATTGCTGATAAAGCATCTTTTCCATCAAATGAATGTAAATTAATTTTGAAGGTTCGACTTTGACTGATGCTGTACAGGGCGAGCAGGAAAATCATCAACAGTCCGGGAATAATACCCGCCAGGAAGAGGTGGTCTATACTCACCTGCGCTATGAGGGCGTATAGTATCAGCGGCAGGGAAGGAGGAAAGAGAAGGCCAAGGCTTCCAGAAGATGTCATGAGTCCTAGAGAGAAATCCTTGGAGTACATTTCCTTGAGCATGAGAGGATAAAGGAGTCCGCCGAGAGCTATGATGGTAACGCCAGAGGCTCCTGTGAAAGCGGTAAAAAAGGCGCAGGCAACAAGAACGACGAGAGATACTCCTCCGGGAATGCCCCCAAGAATAGCTTGTGACAGGCGGGCTAATCGCTCTGGAGTTTTTCCGTTGGCCAGAATGAACCCGGCGAAGGTGAACAGGGGAATGGCAATCAATGTAGGTGATCCAGCTATTCTATACAATTCGATAAAAATAGCGGCGGAATCAATTTCTGCGGTGTGAAATGATATAAGGCCCGCCAACCCGATAACCGCAAATAGAGGAGTACCAAGGAATGCCAGCAGGACAATCACTCCTACGATTAACAAGGTCATCGAGATTCTCTCTTGAAGGGGAGCAAATCTTCAAAGGCGCTCAAGATAAAGCGTAGCGTGATAAGTATAAAGCTATATGGGAGGACGATCTGAAAAATCCACACTGGAAGATTGAGAAAAAGAACAGATTCCGCCTCCCGCTCATATGCAACAAAGCTCCACGCCGCCTGGGCTAGAAATATGCATATTACAGCCGCACAAAACTTGGTGAATATTCCGATAGATTGCTGCCATGTGGCGGGCAAGATATTTGGCAGAAAATCGATGGCTATGTGGCGTCGTTCCCGCGTTGCAAGCGAGGCACCTGTAAACCCGACCCAAAGAACCATTTGGCGTAAAAAAATATCGCCCAAAAGAATACTTTCGTTAAAAAAATTACGAAGGATTACCTGTCCGAAGGACAGGAAAATCATTAACGAAAGGATCAGTGTGATAAATCCTGATTCCAGTTTTGCCAGATAACCGTCAATTTGTCTAAGAAATCGCACTATATAAAAAAGGAGGGGGAATAGGGTTGATCCATGGCGAAAAATACAATCCGATAATAAATAGCATAATAATGCCATTCCTTGACAGGTACAATATATAATGGGAATTCGCGCTGGGATGAGGTGAGTCAGGTGATATGCCTGTTAAGCGAAATATCATGAATTAAGGTGCTATCCATGAATAATTTTAAATTTTGGTTGGTTGCGATTGTAGCTGTAGGAGTTTTAAACGGGTGGATGGTGAGATGGGTTACCGCTAATGAATTGCCTGAATCGAGAATGGCATTATTCCCAGCTGGAGAGTTCCTGATGGGGAGTGATGAGGGGGTAGGCAGGCCAGATGAGCATCCTCGTCATAAAGTCTATCTGGATGCATTTTATTTGGACCATTTTGAAGCCACCGGCAAAGATTTTGAGGAATATTTAGCGGCCAACCCTAAACAACACCCAACAATAACCGGATGGTGGGATCGTGAAGTCAGGCCTGATATGAAGAATCGTCCTGTTTTTGGATTGACCTGGAAGCGATGTAAAAATTACTGTGAGTGGAGAGGCAAACGTCTGGCTACCGAGGCTGAATGGGAGAGAGCGGCGGCAGGCCTGGAGGGACGAGAGTTCCCGTGGGGAAATACTCAACCAGATTCTGAGCGGGCTAATTTTAATAAGTGCTGTTTTGTTATGAAGGGCCTGTCTACAGATGAGGTTGGGAGTCATCCATCAGGAGTCAGCCCGGAGGGTGTTCACGACCTTTCGGGCAATATTGCTGAATGGGTGTATGATTGGTATGATAAAAAATATTACCAGCACAGTGAGTATAAGAACCCGAAAGGGCCTGATAAGGGAGTCAACCATACCATTCGAGGGGGAGCATGGAATAGCCTGGACGGATACTTAAGGTCTTCGGCACGATTCGGTTATGATGAAGCCAAGGATTTTTACGGTATAGGATGCCGTTGCGCGATGTCAGTTGAGAAAAATAATAATGTAAAAGATTAAACGGAGTCAGCGCTTTGATGAAAGATTTAAATAGTCAGATAGATTCGATGTTCAGAGAGAAGATATATCATGTCCTCGGAGAAAATGCTTCGCGTATTCAAAAACTGAATATTCGATACACAAAATCTAACAAAAAATATTCCCCTGAGCATTTGGATGCCATCAGTGGCTCTTTTGAAAGAGCTATAAAAGAAATTCCACGTGAGCTTCTCAGGATTGAAAAATCTACACGCTTGAAATATCTGGTTCCTCTGGATGATAAACGCCGTCAGGATATTATAAAAATAATGACGACGGATGTTGAAATGTTAATTGAGAAAATAACCAGGGAGTACCGCCTGATCTTCAAGGATCACCAGCTTGAGGAAGAGTTTGATGGTCGAATTAAGGTTATGCTTAAGCTGGCTCAGCAGAAAATAGATGAAGGTATTGGGAAAACAGTTGAATCTATAAATGAAAAATTAAATTCGTCTCAACAAATCCAGCCGGAAAAACTTGCAGAAATTTATAATCTGGATGAATCGACTTTGATAGATTTGAAAGCTATCGAGCCGCTTCAAACCGTTCACGAAGTTTTAGGCGCTATACCAGAAAACCAGAACGCGGTGGTTGCGCTTGAGGGAGTCAGGCAGGCGGTATTGCTGTGTGCTAAATTTGGGACGCAGATGGAAATTGATCCAAAACATGCGACCTCTGTAGAGGCAAGGCGTTTCAAGAAAATGAGTTTGATTGCAGGGACGCTGGCTTTAAAGGATTTGATTTATACGGTTTATGTGCTGGTCCAACAACTCGATTTGCCTGTTGAGAAGCGTAATGACGAAATTATCAGCAAAATTATTGCCAAGCTTAAAGAATCGCTAAGTCCATTTGAAGGCGATGAAAAAGTTTTGGAATGCCTAGATCCTTTTATACAAATGCTATCTATCCCGGAAAAATGCAAATAGATTATAGAACTGGCATGGTCAACATCATTTTTAGATATAAAATACCGATGTTGTTTTTGATGGGACTGCTCTTTTTCTGGTCGTGTGCAGTTATACAACTCGGTCCGCAGATTGATTCATTTGAAGAAAAAACTATTGAAGAGGGAGATGGCCCCGGAAAGATATTGTTGGTTGATATTGACGGGTTCATCAGTAACCTTCCCAGCAAAACATTAGCAGGATTCAAAAGTAAAATAGGGATGGTTGACCGGATTCGTGAGATATTTAAAAAGGCCGGTGAGGATGATGATATCAAGGCCATTCTGCTACGCATTAATAGTCCGGGGGGAACGGTTACCTCCAGCGATATTATCTATAATGAGATTAAATCGTATAAAGAAAAGCGCAAAATCAAAACCTATGTATCGGTTGTAGATATCGCCGCATCTGGTGGTTATTACATAGCTATGGCGGGGGATACCATCATGATGCATCCCACTTCGCTCACTGGAAGTATTGGTGTTCTGGCAATGAAACTCAACATGCAGGTGTTGATGGGAAAAGTTGGTGTGGAATGGGAAGTGGTCAAGTCATCTGAAAAGAAAGATTTCATGTCTCCTTTTCGTTCACTTTCAGACGAAGAGCGAAAATTGTTTCAAGACACGATTAATAGATATTATGAGCGGTTTGTAGATATTGTTGCTCTAAACCGTCCTGAATTAGACAGGAAATCAGTAAAAGACCTGGCAGATGGTCGGGTTTTTGGCGCTCGCCAGGCATTGGAATCGCACCTTGCAGATTCTATAGGATATTTGCAGGACACCGTTGAGCTTATCAAACAAGATTTGGACCAACCCTATATGCAAGTCGTGACCTATAGTCGTCCGGGGGAATACAAATCTAATATCTATTCTTCGGTGAATGTTCCCCGCCAGTTAAATTTTATAAATTTGGATATGGGATTGGATTTTAATCATCTTTCCCCTCAGTTCATGTATTTATGGGGACAATAAACAGATACCGTTCCAGGCGATATCGGAATATACACAATGATCAGATAAAACCCTTGGATTTATCAGAAATTTAAGTGAGAATGGCATTCATGATGCTCGTGATTTGACTGTGGTTCGTCAACGGATGGATACAATATTACGGGTATGCTTAAGAAAAATCTGAAAATATTGATTGCTGATTATGGCGATAACGCGCGCCTGTTGTTGAAGCGTGCTGATGAAGCTTTCTATGCATCCAAAAATAAGGAGAGAGACTGTTATCAGTTTTTTTTCGCTAAATATAGAAAAATTACCCGCCTGATTCACACCCCTCCATATTGCGGAGTTTTATAAGAATGGGTCCTCATTCAGCACCTCACTTGGTTCATGCAGAGAGTTTATGGATTCACTGGTTTAAGGACGGGATATTGAATCCGGATATTGATGATGCGGGCGTTCTGTCGGTATTGCATTATCTGGCTGACTTAAACGTATTAGAATATCAGCCAGGCAGAAACCTGCGTTTGACCGGGATTAAAGAAGGAGTTATAGCAGATGAAGTAAAAAACTATTTGCATAATTCTCTTGATAATCTGAGGGGGACAGAAGGTGGATTTGCGATTGTTTATTTCCTTTCCTGCTTTTCCGAAGAGAAACCTCCCCCTTTGAAGCTTGAAAATTCTTCACCACAGCAAGAACGGAAAAGTTTCTTTGGGAAAAATATTTCCAGTGGCAAAACAAAGTCATCCGATTTGAGTAATTTGCAAATTGTCAAAAAATGGGGTGACCAATTACGTCCTTATCTTGATCTGGAACAACAGACGATCGCTCGTTTACGAGGAAAATATACCAGCCAGGAAGACGCGCAGTGGTTATTTAGTTATATTCTGAATAAAACCAGACAGCAGGCTCCGGCAAAAAAATGGGAACAAGTTAGCCGTAAAAAGCATCGGTGATTGAATTTTAACCGTTCATAAATTATAGGAACTAAAAAATGAGTGAGGATCATCTTCTGATATTGGGTGCCGGACCCGGTGGGTACACGGCAGCTTTTTACGCCGCTGATCAAGGGTATAAAGTCACGTTGGTAGACGCTGCTGATAAGCCGGGTGGTGTTTGTTTGCACAGGGGGTGTATTCCTTCCAAGGCTCTTCTTCATGTTGCTGATTTTCTAGAGGAGGCTAGGCAGGCCGGGGAATGGGGGTTAAGTTTTAATGATCCTCAAATTAACCTTGAGCGTTTGCGCGAGTGGAAAGATGGAATTGTTGCCAAAATGTCTGGCGGGCTGGTCACTTTATGTAAACAAAGAGGCGTGAATTATATCAATCAGCGAGGTAGCTTCGTAAATTCCAACACTGTCAAGTTTGAAGGAGGAGAGTCTGTAAATTTCGATAAGTGCATACTTGCTACTGGATCACAGCCTGTTGTTCCCGATAGCTTCCTGCATGCAGGATCTCTTGTGATGGACTCCACAACGGCACTTGATATTGCAGATATACCTGAACGTCTGCTCATTATTGGAGGAGGATATATAGGGTTGGAGATGGGGTCTGTTTACTCCGCCCTGGGAAGTCGCATCACTGTGGTTGAAATGACGGAGGGATTACTTCCTGGGGTTGATCGTGATTTAGTCAGGCCCTTACAAGCGAAATTAAAAAATGAGTTTCAATCTTTTCGTTTTAATACCAAGGTGATTTCTGTAAGTCAAAAGGGACAATCGTTAGTTGTTATTATGGAGTCCGGTGATGAAAAATTTGAGGAAACTTTTGACCGGGTGTTGGTTTCTGTTGGACGTCGGCCAAATACCAGTGGTATTGGACTGGAGAATACCAGTCTTGAAATGGATGAAAAAGGTTTTGTTAAGGTAGACCCAAAGAGGCAGACTTCGGATTCTTCAATTCTTGCCATAGGTGATGTTACTGGTGAGCCAATGTTGGCACATAAGGCATCTCATGAAGCCCGCGTGGCTATCGAAGGTCTAAGTGGTAAAGATATTTCTTTTACTGACAGAGTTATTCCCGCAGTTGTGTTTACTGATCCTGAAATAGCATGGTGTGGATTGACTGAATCCGAGGCTAAAAATATGAACTGTGATGTAACGATTGCTAAATTCCCCTGGGTAGCATCTGGCCGGGCGCATACTTTGGGTCGTGCAGAAGGTATGTCCAAATTAATTTTGGGGAAGGAAACGGGGCGTGTTCTTGGCGTTGGAATAGTAGGCCACGGAGCAGGGGAACTCATTGCGGAAGGTGTTCTCGCCATTAATATGGGTTCCAAGGCAGAAGATCTGGCAAACTGTATTCATCCACACCCGACCTTATCCGAAACTCTCATGGAATCAGCAGAAGTATTTTTAGGAACAGCTACTCATATATATAAACGCCCTCGCAAATAATTTCTTTTAATCAAAGAGGGTAGTCAGTTCAGGTAGCCTGCGCATTTATGGGAATGAGTTGTGACTGGATGCTTTTTTCTGTGGATAGGCGGTCTAGCACACTATATAAAGGGGTGATTCCGTTGGATACATTACCTTCTATGTGAATCGTGTATGAGTTGTTTGGCTGGTTGGTGTCGAGGTTAGATTCAAGGGTGAGAATGTTGAGTCCGGCTTCAGCTAATAGTTGAGTGGCATCTTCTACGATTCCCATTCGATCCTCAGAAAAAAGATTTATCCGTACATCCGGTTCTATATGGTGGGTGCCATCTTCAATTTTCATGATATGCTGGTTTAAATCCAGCATACCCGCCAGAGGAGCAACAACATTTGCCAATGCTTCCTGAGAACCGGGATATTGCACGGCGAGCATTATTACAAAATTACTTCCAAGGCGGGCCATGGAAGAGTCCCCCAGGTTACACCCATTCTTACATAACCCTGCACTCAGCTTTGCTACGATACCGGGGCGATCCTTTCCTACTAACGATAAAAGGTGCCAGTCGCTCGAGCCCATCTATATCTCCAGAATATTCATAAAATATGTTCACTTATTTCCGTATCATATCATAATCATAATATATGGTCCATTGGATGGGCCAATGCTTTCATGGCCTGCCTCCCGAAATATGTTTCGCTCATCAAACTGGAGTTATATTTGTTGCTCAATCCGCACGCTCTGCACACATTCAACCAAATCGGAGCCGACTCTACTATTGAAGACGCTAAGGCAGCCTTAGGTTGGATACAGAAAGAGTCCGTTGCAGTGTTCAAAAGAAGTGATTGCCACAGGGCTCTACATGGACGCTTTCCGAAGGGAAACCGCTTAGTTGAAGCGCTAGATGTTCTACGAGGCTGGAATGCTGTTGAAGGGCCTGAAAAAGTGAAGAGTCCATCAAATCGCTCCAGCCAAATATACAGAGTCAACCCTGCCCTTATTGGATTTATTGAACGGCTTGATCAACTCAACAAATTCATCCCAAGAGTTGCTTTTCAGTAGAACATCACGTGGAGTCATAGCTAATATGCGTTAGAAAATGTTTTCATTGCTGGATCTTGCCGATAAAAATTCTGTAAAACCTGATAAAGCTTTGGATGATAGCGTTTCATGCTTGCGGGTTTGCAAAAGAAATTCTCAGTCACCACCGCGAAAAATTCAGCTTCATTTGTTGCCGCATAATCATCAAAAAAAGTGGACTTGCCGTGTTCTACTTTGTCACATATCTCTAAGTACTCCTGGGAACATACTTCACTCCACCGCTGATATTCGTCGGGGGTTGTTAATAATGGAGTGCCATCTGCACTGCCATCGAGCATGTCCAATTTATGAGCGAATTCGTGGTAGACAACGTTATGACCGTGCTCCGGGTGCCGAGTTTCTCTTTTTACCGCATCCCAAACGAGTATCACTGGGCCTCGATGATGGGCTTCGCCCAAGGTCGGCATCGCGCCACGCACTGGGGTTGTAGAAACCTCAAAAAATCCTGATGAATCATTCGGTGGAAAGAATGTTGTCGGGTATACATAAATAGATTCCACATTGCGGTAATAAGCATTTGGCAACGCGAGTATCAATAAGCAGGCATGAGCGGCGATTATGACTCGAGTTTCATCAGTCAACTCAAGGTTATTGCACCCTAGCCATGATTTTTCGGCAATAAAGATTTGGATGAGATCCTGTAAACGCTTTTTTTCTTCTCTGTTGAGGTGATGATAGTACTGAATATTGTTTTGAATATGCCTCACCCATTCGCCTGGGAAAGGAGTGGCCAGTATTTTTTTTCGTCTATAATTACGAAACCACTGCCACATACAGCTTAATCTCTCCTAGCTAGAGTCTTAACGTCCGACTTTCTAATTATGCCTTTGCAATAAAGAGCAGAATAAAAATCCCAACAATGATCATCAGCGCAATGATGACTATGAATTCAATTTTGTACCTCTTGGCGTTTTGATCGTTCGGTTCATTTGGCATGGCAGTAGGACAGGTATGTATTTGTCAGTATTGTCGGTGATGATTTAAGCGAATAGTAGAGAGGGTAGGGCTGGGAGGGGGACATTTCCAAGCGAATAAAGTTTCAATAATTAAGATAAAAGTGGATCTGAAGTGGGCCTATGAAGTGATTGTGATATTGACCAGCTAGAGATTGTCTCATAACATATTGATTTATATGGTACGCCCGAGAGGATTCGAACCTCCGACACCCGGTTCCGGAAACCGGTACTCTATCCAGCTGAGCTACGGGCGCATAAATTCATATACCGCTTTATCCTGCCTCGTTGTTTAATGTCAGGCTTTACATCCTTCTCCATCAAGAAGGGGAGCGCCACCTGAAGCACCACTTTCTTCTTTAACTTCTTCCTTGCCAAAATCGCGAGTCATATTCAATCGAAAATTCCACCATTTCACCTCTTCCTTGAGTTCATCTGGCGCATCGGCGGGCAGTTGAATGCCGGATCTTTTTCCAGCGCCTGCACCAGCCTTACATCCTTCCGGTACGGTGAGTCCGCTTTCGACCATGGTGCCTATAGGGTCCCCGACCAGTTTTTTCTTAAAATCGTCATCTTTGAATGCTTTTAAAACGATAGCATTCCATTTTTTGTCGAGTTCTTCTTTTTTATTTTTATCCATAACCTATCCATTTATTAGTAGCCCCGGGAAGGGGTGGATTATTATTCAGTAAAACTTTTCTGAACGGATTCTTTCAAGGGTATCGAACTCAATCAGCTCCTGCAAGGATATTTTCAAACTTGAGCTTACAGGGTTAATTATTTCGTACTATTTCGGTAGCTCTCTGTAGGGCTTCGCCAAGTTTTTCTGTTTGAGTCCCTCCGGCCTGAGCCATATCAGGTCGTCCGCCTCCGCTTCCTCCGACAATACTGGAAATTTCTTTGAGGATATTCCCTGCATGGAAACGACCTTCCAGGTCCTTGGTGACACCAGCCGCAAGCAATACTTTTCCGTTGGTGGCAGAGCCCACAACAACAACACCGGACTTAATCTGGTTTTTAGCGCTATCGATGAAAGATCGCAGGGTCTTGGCATCCATCTCATCAAACCGTTTTACCAATAGTGAGATGTCGCCAATTTTTTCTGTATCATCCTGAGTATCTGATCCTTTTCCACTGACCAGTTTTTCTTTAAGACGGGCGATTTCTTTTTCCATTTCTCGAGATTTGTCGAGGAGTTTTTTGATGCGAATGACTTCTTCCTCCTGCGGGGCTTTCAATATGGAGCGAATGGAAACGAGAGTATCGTTTTCTTTCTGCATGGCGAAATATGCTCCTTTGCCCGATACAGCTTCTATGCGGCGCACGCCTGAGGCAATACCCCCCTCTGATACAATTTTGAATAATCCAATATTCCCGGTAGCGGATGTGTGGGTGCCACCGCAAAGTTCCTTGCTGAATCCACCCATTGCAACAACGCGGACATCGTCTCCATATTTCTCACCGAATAAGGCCATGGCACCTTCTTTTATCGCGTCCGCAATTGGTAATTCTCGAGTCTCAATTTTTAAGTTTTCGCGAATTTTTTCATTAACCACATCCTCAATTCTGTTTTTTTCTTTAGGTGTAAGCGGCGAAAAGTGAGTGTAGTCGAATCTAAGGCGTTCAGCGGATACCAGAGAGCCCGCCTGTTTAACATGATCGCCCAGAATTTCCTTGAGCGCGGCATGAAGCAGGTGAGTCGCCGAATGGTTCAACGCGGTGTCCGACCTGTTACCGGCCTCAACTTCAAGGGTGAGTGTGTCGGATACTTTCACGTTTCCTCGGATGATTTTTGTTTCATGCACGATGACTTCGGGGACGGGCTTGGTTGTTTTGTTGATATTTAAATAAGCGCTTTCGCTGAAAGCGACTCCAGAATCACCCACCTGCCCGCCTGATTCGCCATAGAATGGAGTTTGGTCCATCAGTAACTCCACAGTTTCTCCTTCACATGCCGTATCGACAGGTTTTTGCTCTTTCAGGATAGCTATCACTTTGCCTTCTGTCCGGGTTTCCTGGTAACCGAGGAAGCGTGTGGGTTGGCCGGATTTTATAAACTCATTAAAGAATGGAGCTACAGATTTTTCTCCAGAGCCTTTCCACGAGGCCATTGCTTTTTCTTTCTGTTCCTGCATGGCCTTGTTGAACCCATCCATGTCAAGGCCAAGCCCGGTGTCCCTGGCATATTCTTCTGCGAGATCTACGGGGAAGCCAAAGGTGTCATAGAGTTTAAAAACTTCATCTCCGGGTATGTGATCGAGATTTTCTTTGCGCACACGACCCAGAATTTCACCCATGCGTTGTGCACCAAAGTTAAGGGTATTGCTGAAACTTTCTTCCTCATTCTGCACTACGCGATGGATGAAAGTTGAATGCTGGTTGAAATCGGGATAGGCTCCTGCGAAATTTTTAACAACATGGTCTGTGATGCGGAAAAAGAACGGGTCTTTCTGGTCGAGAAGTTTTCCATGTCTTAGTGCGCGTCGCATGATACGTCTAACGACATAGCCACGACCTTCATTTGACGGAAGAACCCCATCGCCTATAAGAAAGGCCGTTGCTCGGGCATGGTCGGCGATGACACGAATTGAAACATCATTTTCTGGGTCAGTGCCGTAAGTTTTTCCGGTCACTTTACAGACATCTTCGATGATATTCATGAGGAGATCGCAGTCGTAGTTGGAGAATTTACCCTGCGCTACTGCCGCCAGACGTTCGAGACCCATTCCTGTATCGATGCACGGGTTTGGTAAAGGCGTGAGTTTGCCGGTTTCATCACGATCATATTGCATGAAGACCAGATTCCATATTTCAAGGTATCGGTCGCAATCGCAACCTACGGCGCAGGTGGACTTCCCACACCCGACAGCCTCGCCCTGATCAATATGAATTTCGGAGCAGGGTCCGCACGGGCCTGTGTTGCCCATGGACCAGAAGTTGTCTTTTTCGCCAAGTCGGCATAATCGTTCTGGGGGAATACCAATTTCATTTTGCCAAAGATCGTAAGCATCATCATCATCTGTATATACAGAGATGTATAACTTGTCTTTGGGCAGTTTGACGATTTCGGTGAGAAATTCCCATCCGTACCTGATGGCATCTTTTTTGAAATAATCCCCGAAAGAGAAGTTCCCCAGCATTTCAAAAAATGTGTGGTGTCTGGCAGTACGACCAACCATTTCAAGATCATTGTGTTTTCCTCCCGCCCGGACGCACTTTTGCACCGATACGGCACGCTTGTTATCCCTTGTTTCCTCACCAAGAAAGACGTTTTTAAACTGGACCATGCCGGCATTGGTGAATAACAGGGTAGGGTCGTTGCGCGGCACCAGAGGACAACTTGCAACCTGGGCATGTCCCCGTTCGGCAAAATATTCGATAAAACTTTGTCTGAGTTCGTTTCCCGTCATAGTTTCGCTGTAACCGTTGTCCGGAATATTTTTAAGTGGGTTGTTTAATTTTTTAAGCTGGAGTGAGCCATGGCTCACCGGGGTGTCTCTGAATCAAACGATACCCGCCTTGAGCAGATCATGAAGGTGGATGATCCCCTCAATCTTTTTCCCGTTTTCACTGACGACCAGGGAAGTGATCGAATATTCTTCCATAAGTTGAACTGCTTTGGTAGCCAAATCATCTTTTTTTATGCATTTCGGCAGACTCTTTGACAGCTCCCGGGCGCGGATTTTTGATATATCCTTTTTGTGTTCGATCATTCGGCGCAGGTCGCCATCGGTAATAATTCCTTTGAGCTGATTCTTTTTATCTGTAATCAGGGTGACACCCAACCGTTTTTTAGTTATCTCCGAAATAATGATTGAGATTCCTGAGTTTTCATTGACCATTGGTATTTGATCACCCCTGTGCATCAGGTCATCAATGGTGGTAAGCATCTTTCGTCCAAGACTCCCGCCGGGATGGTTGAGCGCAAAATTTTCCTCTTTGAATCCGCGCAGTTCAAGATGTGCGATTACGAGAGCGTCTCCCATGGCCAGCGTGGCTGTTGTGCTGGCAGTCGGCACAAGTCCATTGCCACCAGCCTCTTGTTTAACGCCAATATCAAGCACAAAATCGCTACGTATCGCCAGTGTAGATTTCAGGTTTCCTACCATGGCGACAATTGTGCATTTGAGTCTGTTCAATGTGGGCAGGAGTTTAATAATTTCTTCTGTCTCTCCACTGTTGGATATAGCGATGACAACATCATTGTGGGCGATAAGCCCAAGGTCACCGTGGATGGCTTCTGCCGCATGCATAAAAACCGCGGGCAGACCCACGCTGGACATGGTTGCGGCAATTTTTTGACCGATCAGTCCGGATTTCCCCATGCCTGTAATTATCAGGCGGCCTTTCCTGTCACTCAACGCATTGACCACATTTGGGAAATCTGCTCCCAAACGATTTGCCAGAGCGGCCACGGCATCACTTTCGATTTTCAATACCCGTTTGGCGGTTTTTAGAAGTGCGCGATTTTGCGCAGTCTTGTTTTTAGATTTATTCTTTGAAACAGACATAGAAAATTCTTTAACCTTTTATATTTAAATACCTTAGAGCCAGTATAAAGTTCTCATGTTATCATAACTTTGTTTGCCCGGCAAACCAAGTTAAGGGATATCTTGCAGTTCCAGATATCAAAATACTTTGAACATATTATATTAAATTAATAGAAAGCTATTTATGGTCCATCCTAAGACATTCTATCTGATTGACGGCTCTTCCTATATTTTTCGCGCTTTTTTTGGGATACGGCAACAACTCTCCACATCTAAAGGGTTCCCTACTAATGCGCTATATGGATTTATTAACATGTTGCAAAAAGTAATCCGTGAAGAAAAACCGGACTATCTGGTGGTCGCGTTTGACAGTCCAGAGAAAACATTTCGTCATGAACTGTATCCTGAGTACAAGGCTAATAGGGATGCGCCCCCAGAGGAGCTGGCTCAGCAATTTCCTTTTTTTGAGCCGTTGGTGGCGGCTTATGGCATATCAAGTGTCAGATGTCCGGGATTCGAGGCCGATGACATTATCGGCACGCTGGCCAGGAAAGGTGAAACGGTGGGTCTTGAGGTATCAATTGTCAGTGGTGACAAGGACATGATGCAACTAATATCACCCCATGTTCACATGCTGGACACGATGAAGAATAAAAAGTTCGTTGATGAAGATGTTGTAGAAAAGTTTGGTGTTGGGCCGGATCGGGTTATTGAGGTTATGGGGTTGATGGGGGATTCCAGTGACCATATTCCGGGGGTAGCGGGGGTCGGACCCAAAACAGCCGCTGATTTGATACAAAAGTTTGGTTCCATTAAGTCGCTTTATGAGCGGATTGATGAGGTGGAGAAAAAAAAGGTCAAAGAAAAACTGCTACGGGATAAAGAAGACGCTTTTATGAGCAGAGAGCTTGTTACCATCAACACTCATATGGATATTGAATTTGATCTGGAGGCAATGAAGCCGCGGGGAATTGACAATATTAATCTGAGGAAAATGTTCGAGGAGTTTGAGTTTGCATCCTTCATTGAGGGCATGGATGAAGGTGTACCTGTGTCCGACAAGGTTGATGACTCGGTTGTGGGTAGTTCGGTCATGGACCGTTCTGCATATGAAACGATTCTGACAGAAGAATCATTTGACCGTCTTTTGAAAAATTTGATTGAGGCAGGAAGTTTCGCGTTTGATATGGAAACGACAAGTAAACGCCCGGTATGGGCGAGGGCCGTGGGTATTTCCTTCTCCTTTGAGGAGGGGAAGGCTTGTTATCTTCCGCTGACTCACAGATATCTTGGGGTTCCCAATCAGTTGGGACTAAAAATGGTTTGCGAAAAATTGAAGCCCATTCTTGAAGATGAGCATATTAAAAAATGTGGTCACAATATCAAATACGATTTGATTGTGCTGGCCAATGAAGGGATATATTTGCAGGGTATTTCTTCCGATACCATGATCGCATCATACCTAATAAATCCTTCCAGCCGTGGGCATGGCCTTGACGATCTTTCCATGGAACATTTCGGTCATAAAAATATCAGCTATAAAGAAATGGTGGGGACTGGTAAAAAAGAAATAGGTTTTGACGAGGTTGATATTGAGCTGGCGACAGGATACGCCGCCGAGGATTCTGATATGACCTGGCGGCTGAAAAGGAAACTTGAGCCACAGCTCAAGAGGGATACTCTCAAGTTGTATCAGGAAATGGAATTACCTCTGCTGGAAGTGCTTGCTGAAATGGAATTGAATGGAGTTCATATTGACATAAAACATCTGACGAAATTATCAAGTGAATTGGATAAGAAATTGCGCAGATTGGAGATGGATATATACGCGCTCGCAGGTGAAACCTTCAACATCAACTCACCCAAGCAACTCTCGGTAATTTTGTTTGATAAATTAAAACTCCCGGTTATAAAAAAAACGAAGACGGGTTTTTCTACTGATGTTTCTGTGCTTGAGCAGTTGGCTGAGGAACACGAACTGCCTGAGAAAATTCTGTCTTTTCGACAATTGGCTAAATTAAAATCCACTTATGTTGATGCGCTTCCTGAAGAAATATTTAAAAAGACTGGGCGGGTTCACACCTCTTTTAATCAGACGGTTGCCGCTACAGGTCGTTTGAGCAGTAGTAATCCGAATCTTCAAAATATTCCCATCAGGTCTGATATGGGTAAGGAAATCCGCAAAGCTTTCATTGCTGAAGGTGACGACATGCTTTTGTCAGCCGACTATTCACAGATTGAGTTAAGGATTTTAGCGCACCTTTCTGGAGATACCGCATTGAAGCGCGCTTTTGAAAGGGGTGAGGACATTCATTCGCGCACAGCCGCTGAAATTTTTGGCAGCTCAATTGACGATGTCGATGAAGATTCAAGACGCATGGCGAAGGCTGTTAACTTTGGGATAGTTTATGGATTAAGCGCTTTTGGGCTTTCGCGTCAGCTCAAGATAAGTCAGCGGGATGCCAGGGAGTTTATAGATCAGTATTTTAATCTATACAAAAAAGTAAAAGTTTTTATGGAAAAGACAATTTCTGATGCCCGCGAAAATGGATTCACCCTAACTCTATTCAATCGAAGAAGATACCTGCCTGACCTTAACAGCAAAAACAGGCAGGTGAGGGAGGGGGCGGAAAGGGTGGCTATTAATTCTCCTATCCAGGGCACCGCCGCCGATCTTATTAAGGTCGCGATGATCCAATTGTCGCATCGCATAAAGGAGATGAAACTAAAGTCTAAAATGATTCTCCAGGTGCATGATGAATTGGTGTTTGAGTGTCCCGTTGTAGAAAAGTCTGTTATGGATTCATTAGTGAGAACGGAAATGGAAGGAGCCTGTAAACTTTCGGTTCCTCTTGTTGTGGATGTGGGCTGGGGGGAAAACTGGAATGAAGCGCATTAGAACTGTGAAGTTAATGGGGGACAGAGGGTGAAAATAATATTCTATGCCTGGCTTCTGATATCACTCTTAGCGTCTACCGCTTTTGCACAAATGGTCACCGAAGTTATTCCTTTGCGTAACCGCCTGGCAGTAGAAAAAATTCCTGTTTATTAAATCGCTTCTTGGTCCACAAGGTATTGTTACCGATATGAATGGACAGTTGATTGTCAAGGCAACCGGACAGAATATTCAGACAATAAAGGAAGTTCTTGATAAAATTAATTCTGCTTTACGTAATTCTAGTCATGACCTTAAATAAAAATATTTCTATTTACTGATTATTGCATTTGCCAATTGTGCAAGAAGCCGATCAGGAGCGTGGCCTGCGTCTGGCACGATAATTGTTTGGGGGATTAGTTTCTTTAGTTTATTAGCATCAAGAAAGATATCTTTGCCTCCAATTACAACCTTAAAGTCCAGTACAGACTTTCCACATTCCTTGACGGATTCAAGAAATTCCAGGCCCTTTATTAAGGTGGAGCGCTTGGGCAAATTACTTAAAAGCTCTTTAGGGAATGGAATTTTACAGTTTGTATAAAAATCAACTAATGGAGTATTGTCCTCGCTTCTTTTTAATATTTTTATTAGGTATTTTAGTTGGGTGTCAGTAGTTTTGCCGCCCATATCCTGTTCTCTGGTAAAAGCAAGAATAGGTGCCAGAACCGCTTTGATGGAAGTTTTTGGGATAAATGCTCTATATTTGAACATCCATAGACTGCCCAGTGAATACCCCAGATACAAATCTGCCGGTTCCTGATTCAATTTTTGTTTGGCTTCATTTTCATCGAACGGATCATTTGGATAGATTACTCGTATCTCTGAATTTTTAAAATATTTATTTATTTGTTCAGCAAACCAATCAATTGGAATTGCCCATCCTGACACCGCAGTGATTTTCATTTCTCTGCCCACTTCTGTAATAGGGTGATGAATGGCATTAAATCTTCCTTTGATAAATCCGAGTTGAGCGAAATTCTGACTCTTGAACCGTCTGCCGATACTGTGGGTGGGCGCACAGCACCCACCAAGATGCCGTTATTAAAACATAGTTCTTGAACTTTTAATGCATTTTTGGGAGTTCCTACCAATAAGGGAATAATCGGGGTGGTATATTTTGTTTCTACTTGTATAAAATCTGCCAGTTGATTTCTTAACCACTGGGAGATATTTATCAGCATTTCCCGTTTTTTATCTGCCTTTATAACCATGTCTATAGATGCAAGGGCAACCCCTGCCTGATACGGCGATAGAAATGTTGAGTATATATATTCTCCGGCTTTATTGGTCAGGTATTGGATGACAGGTGATAAATTTGTCAGCACATAGGCTCCCATACCCGCCAAAGCTTTACCAAAAGTGCCTACTATTATGTCCACGTCATTTTGGACATCCGCTTGTTCAGATAAGCCCGCTCCTGTATTCCCCAAAATGCCAGTGCCATGTGCTTCATCAAGAATAAGGATAAAGGGGTACTTTTTTTTTAATTTTATCAGCTTTTTCAGGTCCGGATAATCTCCATCCATACTGAATACGCTTTCTGTCGCTACAAACACGGTGTCAAATCTATTGATATTATATGCCAGAAGTTCTTCCAGCTGATCCAAATCCAAATGATTGTAGCGTTTAAATTTAGTAGATCTGCGATTCAATGCCTGTGCCATTGAATGATGGATGAATTTATCTGCCAGAATCAGGTCATTTTTAGCAGGTAAATGTTTTATTACCGCCTGATTTGCCATAAATCCCGTATTGAAAAGCATTCCGTATTTTTTCTTTTTCCAGCTTACAAGTTTTTCTATTAATTCTTCATGGCAGGGCAGGTATCCTGATAACAGGGGTGAGGCGCCACTTCCTGTGCCATGCATATTTGCTGTTTCGTTGGCTTGCGCAAGCACTTCGTGGTTATTTCGTAAATTAAAATAATCATTACCGGATAAATTTAACCAGGCGCCTTCATGCAAACGTGTCCGTCTGAATAAATTCTTTTCGCGACTGATATTAAGTTCGCTAGTTAAGCGGGTTTCGAATGATTCAGCCAAGGATATATATTTTTATAAAGGGTGATTGGATACAGTCAAATTATGATATAAATTTAATTTTAAGTCAAAGCCAACACTTTTTTGTGGAATGGTGATATGCCGGATTTTGATGATGATGGGAAAATATGGGTGCCGGGCTCTGTCAGCCCTGAATATGGAGTCAGAGTAGGGACGTCATTTTTTATTATTGGAAAAGAAGATCCTTCTATTATCCATTGCTTTGTTGCCGCACAATCTTTGTTGGCAGATATTCATGACTCAGATAATCAATGCCGGATAATTCGTCGATTTCCCCTTGATCTTGAGCCTCAGTGTTCAGGATCGCTATTTAGTGGATTCAAAAATACCAAGCATGCTGATATCAAGGCAGTCGCTTACGGTAATGATGGTGTGGAGGAGTTCATTTTAGATGGGGATCAGTATTCGCTTAAAAATGTCAGTTCCATAGATTCAGGTCATTTTTTGAAATTGGCTGGTTGGAATTTATAAGAATTTACTGATTATTGCGTATGAGACGCACAGCCTGATGTTCTCTTTCGCAAGGGTCTATAAATTCCAGATCTCCACTTCGAAGATCAATTCGCAGACTTTGCCCGGCTTCATTTTTTTCGCTTGTCCATAGATAACTTGAACAACCTTTAAGGAAAACAGTAGCAATATGAATCTCATTATTTTCCCAGTCTTTGTGGACCAAGGTTTCGTCATAAATCTGGAGAACTTCTTCCTTGCTGGGAAGTCGCCAGTCTGAATGGCCTCCTGCATAGACCTGATTCATCAATTGAGCATAGTTAGTTCCTTCCTGCAAATTGGCCCATTTGCCCAAGTCACCATATGAGTCCTTTGGTAGCCATTCACTGCCATTCTCGATGTCCTTTATAACACCACTGCTCGTATCTTGAAACCGGGCCTGTTCGTTCATTTGACTCCAATCAACATAGTTAAAAAAAAGTAAGTTATCATTTTTAGTATGAATCTTCAAAAAGATTTTCGAAACAATTGATGGAGGCGCTCTGTCATCGGACCTGGTTTTCCGGTGCCAATCGGGAGACGGTTTACCTGGCAAACTGGCAGAATCTCTATCCCTGTGTTGGCTAAAAATACCTCATCAGCTTCAAACAGATCCTTTTCTGATATAAGCTGTTCCTTACAATCTATTCCATGGATGGACGCAATATCCAGAATGACCTGTCTTGTTACACCGGGTAATATGTATTCATTCAACTTGGGTGTTTTCAATATATTGTTTTTTACGACAAAAATATTAGCAGTGGTTCCCTCAGTAACATAATTATTATGATCCAGCATAACGCCCTCAAATGAACCATCTTTTAACGCTCTTTCACGTATAACGATCTGCGAGAGAAAATTGCATGATTTTATCTGGCTGAATATTCCTGAAACCCTGGGAGCACAATTCCTGAATATTGAGATTGCCACACCCTCACTATAGGCAGTTGTGGGAGGGGAGACTACAGCTCTTGTCTGGATAACCACTGTCGGCGGCGCATCATAATCAATATTAATTCCAGGTTCCTGTTCGCCTCGTGTGACCGTTAATCTGATGATCGAATCTGACAACCCATTAATCTCCAGCGTTTTATATATGGCAGAGCGAAACTCATTTCTTGTTATAGGCAATTCAATGAATAACAGTTTTGCCGAATACATTAAGCGGTCCAGATGCTCCTCCAGTCGATATACCTTTTTGGAATATGCTCTTAAGGTTTCAAACAATCCATCGCCATAAGAAAACCCGCGATCTTGAACAGATACATTGGCTTTGCTGAGAGGCCAGAAAAGGCCATTCAAATATATAAATGGCTCGACCATCAACACTCTCCTGCCGGACTGGATAAGACACGAATCATGGCGGCGGCTTTTGCCAGGGTTTCTTCATATTCTTTGTCAGGGTCAGAGTCAGCAACAATACCGGCGCCCACATGAAAGAAGGCTTTATCGTCTATGAGAATTATTGTCCGGATTATAATATTTAAATCCAATTGACGAGAAAATCCTATATAGCCGAAAGAGCCGGAGTAGGGGCCGCGGCTGGAAGGCTCCAGCTCATGTATTATTTCCATACAACGAATTTTTGGACACCCGGTGATGGTCCCACCTGGGAAAAGGGCCTTCAAAAGGTCACGAATACTGGCATTGGGTTTGAGTCTGCCCTGTATGTTGGAGACAATATGACTGACATGTGAATATTGCTCAAGAAACATGAGGTCGGTTACCTTTACCGAGCCGATTTGGCAGACACGTCCCATATCATTTCTTTCCAGATCGACCAGCATGAGATGCTCTGCACGCTCTTTCTCATTGAGTAATAATTCTTTGCTCAGGGATTTATCTTTTGCGATGTTATCTCCTCTGGGTCGAGTTCCGGCAATAGGTCTAGTTTCCAGAGCGTCGTTTTGAATTTTGATAAGGCGTTCCGGGGATGAGCTGACAATAGAAAAATCAGAGAAACGTAAAAATCCTGAGAAGGGAGCCGGATTGATCGCCCGCAATTTATGATAAAGCTCAAATGGGTCACCATTAAACTCCGTTTCAAATCGCTGGGCGATGTTGGCCTGATATATATCTCCTTCCTTTATATATACCTGTGTGCGGCGCACCCTATCTTTGTATTCGTTTGCTGACAGATTGGATTGAATCCCGTTGGCATACAAATATGGCGAAATATTTCCCAGCGGCTCTGATGCTTCTTCAATAGAGTTGCTTTCCAGGAAAGTATCGAAATTTCTCCAGAATTCTTCTATTTCCTCAACATATTGCTTATACTGGGCAGGGTCGCAACTCTGCTCAGTTGCGATGATGTATTTTAATTGACATGTTAAATGGTCATAGACAATCACCCTGTCTACTTGCATAAAATAAGCATCGGGTAATCCCAATTCATTATGTTTTCTTCTCGGCAGAATTTCAAACAAGTCCCCGGCTTCATAAGCAATATAGCCAACCCACCCACCCCAAAAATGTGGCAAATGGTCGTAGTGAGGGATGTCATTGTTAAAATTGAGTGCATTCCATCCTTCACTCACGGACTGTGTTATTGGTGAGCCGCCGTTAAGGTTTAGAGTAGAGTTCTCATCGTTAATTTTTATATAACGATTATTAGAGGTTCCCATGAGTGAATAGCGGGAAGTATGATTTGATCCTTTTCCACTTTCGAAAAGGAAAGCTTCCGTACTGTCGGTAAATAACCTTTCAAATAATGTGGCGGGATTAAACTGAAGAATGTGTTTTTCGCTTGATATGGGGACCCGTTTATAGACACGGGCCCATTCGAGGAATTGTTTTACTGTGGGATTGATATCCATCTGCAATTACAAAATATCTTATTAAATATTTGGGTAGTCTTGTTGGCTGTGTTAATGAAATCATATAGTAACCAGGCAGGGAAGGGGAAGAGATTTATTCGTATCTCAAAGCATCAATAGGGTTGAGGTTGGCGGCCTTGCGAGCAGGATAAAATCCGAAAAATACACCAACAGCCACTGAGAATCCAAATGCCAGCAGGATGGACTGCATGGAGACGATGGTTTCCCATCCACCAATCTTCGAAACGGTTCGGGAAATCAGGATGCCCAGTATGATTCCTGCACCTCCCCCTATGAAGCTGATCAAGACGGACTCAATAAGGAACTGCTCCATGATTTCACTTTTTTTGGCTCCGATAGCGATACGAATACCAATTTCACGGGTACGCTCTGTGATTGAAACCAGCATGATATTCATAATCCCTATACCGCCGACCAGAAGCGAAATACCGGCAATTCCACCCAACAAATAAGTGAATGTTTTTGCCGCGTCACCCCAGCTGTTCAGCCACTGAGACGAGTTTTGAACGTGATAATCGCTGTCTGAACCTTCACGGATCTCATGGCGGCTTCGTAGCAGCTTGTCGATATCTTTTTTTATCACTTCCATATCTTCTATCTTGCCCGCCTGTACATCGATCGATTGCACATGGTTCATGCCAAATAATCGCTTTTGTGCGGTTGTAACGGGAATGAAAATCTGATCGTCAGGGTCATACCAGCTAAGCGCTCCTTTGGCCACCATAACACCGATAACCAGATAGTTGTTGCCATCGACTTTAAGCTCCTGGCCGATTGGGTTTTTGTCTATAAACAGATTTTTAACCACCGTAGCGCCAATAACAGCCACACGGCGGGCTGAAATTATTTCCTCTTTCGTAAAATACCGCCCCCGATCCAGAACAAAATTTGCCAGTTTAGCGTAGTCACGCCCTGTTCCGCGAACAGTAGTGTTGGTGTTTTTATTGCCAAATTTGAGTTGAGCCGGGCGATAAACCTGCGCGGCCACTCCAGTGACAAGAGAGACATGTTCCTCTATTGCATCAGCATCTGATAATAGCAATGTCTGCACACTGTCTGAGGAAACATGCCGTGTTTTTTTACGCCCAGGTTTTACTGTGATTATATTGGTGCCAAATTTTGATATGGTGCTAAGGGTTTGCTGACGCGCACCTTCGCCAATGGAGATCATTGAAATGACCGATGCCACACCTATGATCATTCCAAGAGTGGTTAAAAATGTACGCATTGTATTGGCTATCAAACTTCGCAGTGCCATTTTAAACAGGTCATATATCAGCATCAGGTAACTATCCCCTCTGTAAGTATGTCCTGGTGAATCCGCCCATCTTTCATTTGAATGATACGGCGAGCCCTTGATGCTACATCTCTTTCATGAGTGACAAGGATAATTGTTGTTCCTTCAGCATTGAGCCTGGAAAATATCTTTATAATCTCAATGCCTGTCCGGGTATCCAGATTGCCAGTGGGTTCATCCGCAAGCACAATCGCAGGGTTATTCACGATGGCTCTGGCTATGGCCACACGCTGTCGTTCTCCGCCTGATAACTCATTGGGCCTGTGCTTGGCCCGCTCGGCCAGCCCAACACGCTCCAGGGCCTCCCGAGCAATCGTATGAGAGTTCGAGACTCTTCCATAGAGGAGAGGCAGTTCAACATTTTCCAGAGCCGAGGCCCGTGGAAGCAAATTGAAATTCTGGAATACAAAGCCTATACGCTTGTTGCGCACGTCAGCCTGTTGGTTTGGACTCAAAGTACGTATATCCAAATTTTCAAGGAGGTAGGAACCGGAGGAGGGGAGATCGAGGCAACCGAGCAAGTTCATCAAAGTGGATTTACCGCTTCCAGAAGGGCCCATAACCGCGACAAATTCTCCGGCATCTATGCGAAACGAAACATCAATCATCGCATGAACATCCACTTTGCCTAGCTGATATGTTTTACTGAGTTCTTTGACCTCAATCATGGCAACCTACTTGGAGCGGATCAACCAAAGTATTTTTCTTAAAGTTGATCTTTTTTTACCGGATTTCTCAGCTTCGGCAAGCACTTTTTCCCAGTCCCCGACTATGACCTCCTGCTCGGGGTCCAGTCCAGAGAAAATCTCTGCATGGATGGGAGTTTTGATACCGACCTTAATCGGCGTTTCAACGGGTAATCCATCTTTCAGGGTCATTGCGTAGTTACGTTCGCCATCACTCCTCACAGCTTCCCTGGCAATAAATATTGTGTCCTTGACCTTATTGGTGATGATGTCAACATTGGCGGTCATCATGGGTTTTAATATGTTTTTACCTTTCCCAAGGATTTCAATTTTAACTTTAAATACGGTGATGCTGTTTTCTACAATACCCCTTGGTGCGATTCTTAAAACTTTTCCGGTAAATTTTTTTTCATAGAAAGCGTCCGCAGTCACAATGACCTTTTGGTCTGCATGAATAGACCCAATATCAGTCTCATCCACATCGGCTATGATAAACAGTCTGGAAAGATCAGCGATGACTGCAAGGGGAGTCCCTCCACTGACATTAGATATGCCTGAGGATATAATCTGGCCTTCTTCTACCAGTTTCTGAATAATCACACCTGAAATTGGAGCGAAGATATCCGTTTCGTCAAGCCGTTCTTTAACTTCATCAAGGGCAATCTGTTTGCGTTTGACTTCTGCCCGCGCCAATTCAATTTCATGTTCCTTCATTGCAATATCGTAAATAGAATCTTTTGCGGCTTGAAGGCGGGCTTTAGCCTGAACAAGATTTTCGCGGTTGACTTTAAAGAGCGTGGCCGCATTATCACGTGATTCCTGAGATGTGAATTTTTGCGCGTAAAGATCAGCCTGCCTGTGTTTTTTGAGTTCCGACTCTTTCAGGTTTACCTCAGTTTCTTCAACTTCAGATTCAGCCGTTTTTAGATTTGTCTGGTAGAGGGTCTTTTGCAGGTGAAGGGCTGTTTCTGCTTTTTTCAAGCTTGCCTCTCCACTCATCAAGTCAGCTTCTGCTTTGGCAACATTCCGCGTTTCATCGTTCTTATCCAGTTGCAGGAGAGCCTGATTTTTTTTTATAGAATCGCCTTCCTCAAATGGAAAGGAAAGGACCTCGCCGCTTGCTTTGGACTTAACTTCCACTTGAAACTGGGGCTCAACAACTCCCTTGGCGGATATCTTTGTGGTCAGATCTCCTTTTAGAGTCTTCTCCGTTTTAAAGTCGATCCTGGTTTGGGTTTCGTTGCTGTTTGAGTTATCAGGAAGTAAATAGAAACCTATAATCAGAAGAGCGACCCCAGTTATGACAAAGGTCTTTTTCATGTATTCTCTTTAGACTTAAGTTTTATATCGTTTTCTTTTAAGGTTGTTGCCATGACTTGACGCAGGCGGATTTTTGATTTTTTAAAATCAATCAATGCTTTTATTTCGTTGCTTTGTTCTTCTGCAAGGTCCTCTTGAAATTCCAGGACACTGAAACTTGTTGACAGGCCAACCTCAAATTTCTTCTCTTCTGCTTTTAACTTTTCTTCAGCAAGCTTTCTTGCGATTCGGGTAGCATTGATTCTCTTAAGGTCTGTCTTTAATTGCCTTACAGCTTCTCGTACTTCCACGATAATTGATTTTTCCAGATCTTTGATGCTTAAAATCAATTGGGCCTTTTCCAAACGAGAAGCCGACAGTTGGGCTTTGGCAGATCTGTTTCCCAATGGGTAGCTTAACTTTAATCCAACCTCCCAGTTGTAAAACTTTCCTGTAAGAGAATCGGATAGAGCCGTTCCATAATCACCACCATATTTGCTCCTGCCTTGAAAAGTACCAGAGTTTACGGTGATTGCATCACCGCTCAATCCGTTCAACCCCATCGTTCCAAACAGGTCAACAGTGGGATATAGTTGGTTTTCACGAAATTTAACCAGAATGTTTTTGTTCTCCAATTCCTTTTTCTTGCCCAGATAATCTGGACGGTTGAGCAGAGTGTCCTTTATCGCCTGATAGAGGTTGATTTCGTCTGCAACCATTTCAGGGCGATCAGAGGGGTATATTGCTTTAAGTCCTTCTTCAGAACCATAATCAATATTTAAAATATTTTTTAAAATATCCTCGTTATCCTGAATCAAGTCTTGAGCGACAAGCAATGATTCGTCACGTGAAGCCACCTCAGATTGAGCCTGGAGCGTTTCTATTTCTGCCATCGTTCCAACCGCTACTTGGGCCTTTACCTGACGTTCCAAATTCCTCGCACGCTCAAGCGATTTTTTCTTTACGGCGAGATCTTCTATGCTGAATACCAGATCCCAATATACATTTTCTACATCGCTAATGATGTCTATCACCTTATCTTCAAAAACGTAGTCGGATATATTGACTTCGTTGTTTGCGATGTAAATATTTCTTTTAGTCAGGTCGATTCCAAAATTCTTTAAAAGAGGCTGTGTGAGGCTGAATACCATTTCTGTGAAATAACTTGGATTAAGCCCTGCCGTCACACTGTTGGTTCTATTTCGGTCGTTGGTAAAGGATAGTTTGTAATCGGCTCCTGTAACAAGCTTCTGTGTTAACGAAAAATCCCAATTATGGCTTTTATTTCTACTTTTGACTGGAGAACTGAAAGCATTTGATTGTTGCCGCACTTCTTCTTCTTCAGATAAATTAATTTCAAAAGTCGCGTCAAACTTTGATTCGCCATCGATTACGTTTTCTGCTTTTACTTTGGAGTTAAACCCTTCAACCTCGATGGCTAAGTTACTGACAAGTGTTCTCATAACAACATCTCTTAAAGATAACGCGAGTGAGTTTGCAGGAATTTTATTGTTATCTCCTGATTGCAGTGATGGTTCATCAGTCACATTTGTTACCAGCGCAATCTTTGGTAATATTTTAGATTCTTGCTTTATTGTTTTAACCGGGAAGGGCAGGGTCAAAGTAGAATTGCCCTGAACCACATTTGCCTCCACTGTTGTGGCAAGTTTGGAAAATAAAATAAATATTATAATAATTTTTATGATATGTGACATTTTCCAACGACTCCGAAAACGGGTTGGGGGGTAAATCTATTATATTAAAATGAATTACTTAAAAGAAACAGCAATAACATGATATGTCTGCAAGTGCAATTATGCTGAACACTTAGTCTGTACATATAATTTTAAAAGGCTTATCGGCTTTTTCTTGATTTTTCTTTACCGGTTATTGATATAGGTGTCGGATTCTATTTAGAATATGAATTGACCGTCGGTTATATTTACTGGTCGCCAATATTTTGATTCATATACGGATTTATTTTGCTATTACTCATTTTTAGCAAAAAAGTCATGCAGTAGTATTTGCAATTTAAGTTACATTTTGTTACAAGGTTATTCAATCAATAAAAGGTAGTATTTTTTTGGTTTTTTCGAAAGTTAGTTAGATTACATTCACAGTATATTAATGCGGGTTTAATGTTGTCTGTTGTTTGATAGAGATATGTTTTTCTATGGATATTTAGGGGATGAGATCAGACCATGTCAAAGAATAATCGCTTAACAGCATCAGATATATTGAAAGTTGTTCCTATCACACGAAAAACTCTGTGGCTCTGGCAAAAAAACTATAAATTTTTTCCGGATCCCGTCAAAGAAGCACATCCTGGCGGGAGGGGTATAGCTGGCTATTATCCTGCGTGGGTAGAGGAAAGGTGTAAGAATGTGTACGCTCTTCAAAAGAAGGGCTACACCATCAGCATGATCAAAGATATTCTGCATAAAGAGAACGAGCAGAAAACCGGACGCAAGATTCTTATTGTCGATGATGAGAAGAAATTTTGTATGTTACTTAAAAAGTTTTTTCAAGATAACGATTTTGTCGCTGAAGTAGCAATGGATGGCTTTGAAGCTGGCTTTAAAGCTCGCGAGTTTCTCCCCACAATTATTTTGCTGAACATAACGCTCCCCGGAATAAATGGTATTGAGGTATGTCGAACCCTGAAAAATAATGAGGATACGACAGTAATCAGGGTGATTGCCGTGTCAGATGACCTGCGTTATACAGAGAGTGAGATTGTCAACTTAGGAGCCGAAATGTTTTTACCGAAACCAATCGAATTTGAGTCTTTGTTGAAAATCTGTAATGATATGGTCGCTAGCGACGAATCTGTTTGATTTTGTTTTGAAAGGGTAAGAAGTTAGTCTTTGATTGTTTTGAATTTAGTTTGTTGGTAACTGATTATACAGGGGCTTCTCTCACTTCTATTTTCCCGCTTTTCCCTGCCGGATGATTTCTTAGATTGAATCCTTGAATGGTGTTGTGTTATAAGCTATCTCTACTTTGAATAGCATTTATCTATTTATTTTTTAGCAAATTTTATGGAAGGCACTCAATTGGCTGAACCTGAAATATCGAAGCTTGAGCAAACAGCTAAAGAACTTCGTCGAAAAATTCTAAATTTAATATTCCAGGCCGGGTCAGGTCACCCTGGCGGAAGCTTGTCTGCGACTGATATTCTTACGGCTCTCTATTTTGGCGGTATCCTTCAATATGATTCCAAAAATCCCAGTGACCCAAAGCGGGATCGTTTTATCCTGAGTAAAGGTCATGCCAGTGCCTTAATGTACTGTGTATTAGCAGGGGCCGGTTACTTCCCTGATGAAAAACTAAAGGATTACAGAAAAATTGACAGTGAGCTGTTCCTGTCAGGGCATCCGCACCCGAAAACTCCCGGTGTGGAAATTGCCAGTGGTAGTCTGGGGCAGGGTCTTAGTGTTGGACACGGTATGGCCCTGGCCGCGCGGGTGGATAATCTGGATTATAATGTCTACGTTGTTCTTGGTGATGGAGAAATTCAGGAAGGGCAAATCTGGGAAGCCGCCATGTCTGCCGTCAAATTTAACTCGAATAACCTGATTGCCATTCTTGATAATAACAAGGTGGCTCAGGACAACATCACTGAAGACCTGAAGGATTTGGAGCCTCTTGAGGAAAAATGGAACGCCTTCGGTTGGGACACCTATCGAATTGATGGACATAATATGAGAGAGGTGATGGATATTCTGCGACTTCCTCTCCATGCCACCAAACCTCGAATGATTATTGCCGATACCATCAAGGGAAAGGGTATCAGTTTTATGGAGGGGCAAACTGCTTGGCATGGGGTTGCCCCCAGTGAAGAGGATCTTCAAAAAGCGCTAAAAGAACTTGAATAGAATTTGAAATAGTCAAAAGGAACCAGGTTAATTATGAAAGACGGAGCAACAAGAGACGGCTATGGTGCCGCGCTGGTTGAGCTTGGGCACAGTGATGCCAATGTGGTGGTGCTCGATTCCGGTGTCAGTGACAGCACACGGACTAAAAAATTTGGACAGGAGTTTCCTGATCGATTTTTTAATATGGGTATAAGTGAGGCGGATATGATGTGTACTGCCGCCGGCCTTGCGCGGACGGGCAAGGTCGCTTTCGCCACCAGTTTTGCCTGCTTTCTGCTGGGACGTACCATGGATCAGATTCTGGTCAGCATTGCTTATTCAAACTCCAATGTAAAAATAGCAGGGACCCACTCGGGATTGGCCGTTGGGGAGGATGGGCCATCTGCGCAAATGATCGTTGACCTGGCTTATACCCGTGCAATGCCCAATATGACAGTGATTCAACCCGCAGATTGGGAGGAGGCCGTTCAAGCCACCAAAGCTTTGGTAAAACATGCTGGACCCGCATATCTTCGCCTTGGAAGGCCCAAATTAAAGGGTATCTACGATTCTTCTTATGAGTTTGAAATCGGCAAGGCAAATGTTATACGTAAAGGTAGCGACCTGGTGGTATTTGCGACCGGAGGATTAGTCCAGGAGAGCCTTCAGGCCGCAGAATCACTTCAAAATGAATCCATTTCTGTGACCGTGGTGAATGTTTCTACCATTAAGCCACTAGACCAAGCACTTATTTTGGAGGAAACAAGAAAACACGGCGCTGTGGTTACAGCAGAGGACCATAATATAATCGGCGGATTAGGCGATGCTGTTCGCCATGCATTGACCGACCATCAAATTGCTGTACCGATCCAATCTGTAGCTGTGAAGGACCATTTTGCAGAAACCGGCTCAGGCGCTCAACTTTATGAGAAATATGGGCTTTCCGCAAATCACGTAGTTCGAAATATTAAAGAAGTCCTCGCTAAAAAGAAGTCCTGACGATCTACCTTAACAGGGCCGCCTTATATCCCTCGTAAGGCATAATCTTTCTTCGCTTTATTAAAACATATGATAGTTGACATAATATATGTTATGGGAACCTGCGTGAAAATGATCATTCCGGTCACTTTCAGCCAGAGGTATTAAATATGTGCAGTATCGCCGGGATTTTTGACAACGGCTCCCCAAGCTCATCTGAGTTGAACACCTTTGCGTCTTAGCGGTCAAATTATAATTTATGAAATACACATTTTATCAGGTTGATGTGTTTACCAGCAGTCCACTGGGGGGCAACCCGCTGGCGGTATTTCCCGAGGCGGAAGGACTGGATGATGCAACCATGCAGAAGATAGCGAGGGAAATGAATCTGTCGGAGACCACATTTGTCCTTCCGCACGGTAACTTGCCTGTTGATTATACGGTTCGCATATTCACCCCGGAAAAGGAATTGCCTTTTGCTGGTCATCCCACACTGGGGACGGCTCATATATTGAGAGAAATTGGAAAAGTTTCTGGTGGTGACCATCCTGTTAAGCTGGCTATGGAGGCAGGCATCATAACGGTTGATTTGGGGGACAAGGAAAACCTTTTGTACATGGCGCAACCTCTGCCCGAATTTCAACCTCCACTAGATTATGCTGAGAAAATAGCAGAATTGATAGGTCTGCCAGCTTCAGCGATTGATTCGAACTATTATCCAATACAAATCGTATCTACCGGACTACCCGTATTATTTGTTCCAATAATTTCGCTTGAAGCTTTGAGGCAAATTGACCTCGACACAACTAGGGCAAAACAGGTTTTGGCTTCATTGGGAACAGATATGATCTATACATTCACTTTGCAAACAGTTCACTCCAGCGCCACTGTTCATTCTCGTGCCTTTGCACCGGCATTGGGAATCATTGAAGACCCGGCAACAGGTAGCGCCGCCGGAGCTTTAGGAGCTTATCTTTGCAAGAATAACCTTGTTTCAAAGCAAGAGCGCAAAAATATATTTATTGAGCAAGGATACGAGATCGGACGTCCGGCATCTCTTTACGTTGATATTGAGTCTGAGGGGGATGATATAAAGTCTGTCCGGGTTGGCGGGCGTTCCGTAACGGTCATTAAGGGAGAGCTGGAAATGTAAAGCTGATTGTCAGGTGATTTTGGGGTTTTAAACCGGATATTGATATTGAAATAGAAAGTTGCTACATTTTGCACCGCTGATCGCTAGAAATGCCTTCTCAAGAAGGCTCCCCAACTGAAAATGCGTATTCCATTCACATCCGTAGCAAATGATTTCCGTAGTAGCTATAAGTCCCTCGCAGTCCCTCGCATCGAGCATGTTGCTGTTTTGTTCTGACCGCTTGTCCAGGGGACCAGGTTTTTAAGAAGCCTCTGGCAAACTCTGAGCTGGAAAGTAAGGTCAAGCGTACCCTGGAATTTCTTTACTACTAATTCAGTCTTCTCCCCGATTAAACTGTCTTGAGTTCAAGTTGTAAGTGCAACTTTGATGGTCGATTAAGAGGTGAGCTGGGATAAACTCCACAGCGTTTCTCAAATCGCCAAATCAAAGGAGCGCAGATGAGAGTTTATGCCCAACTTACCCGAGAACAACGATACCAGATTGAAGCGTTGCTGAAAACAGGTCATAACCAAACAATGATAGCCAAAGTTCTTTCAGCCCATAAATCAACGATCAGTCGGGAACTAAAACGTAATCACGGTCTTCGTGGTTACCGTCCGAAACAAGCTCACGAAAAAGCCATGCAGAGACGGCATGAAAAATCTAAAACTCGTATCCCCTTAACCACTTGGGTTTTAGTAAATGCTTTAATTAAACAAGACTGGAGCCCAGAACAAATCTCCATCCGTCTGCTTATGGAACAAGATATTTCGATCAGTCACGAAAGTATTTATCTCCATATTTACCAAGATAAATACCAAGGCGGTAATCTCCATAAACACCTGCGTTGCCAGAAAAAACGGCGCAAACGATATGGGAAACAAGATCGCCGGGGGCGTATCCCCAACCGCGTCAGCATTGATGAACGCCCAGCCATTGTTAATAATAAATCCCGTATTGGCGACTGGGAAGGCGATACGATCATCGGCAAGGGCCATCAAGGCGTAGTCACTACCCATACAGAACGCAAGACTAAATACACAGTTCTGACCAAATCAAACACCAAACACGCCAAACCGGTACGCAAAAGCATCGTAGAAGGGATGAGCCCTTATCAAAATCAGATTCACACTATCACCTATGATAATGGCCTGGAATTCTCCCAGCACCAGAGTATCGCTCAAAACCTGTCTGCCAATATCTACTTTGCTCACCCTTATTCTTCATGGGAACGAGGTCTAAATGAAAACACCAATGGGCTCATTCGACAATATTTACCAAAATCACGACCATTGAACAACGTCACCCAGAAGGAACTCGACTACATCATGGATCAACTTAATCATAGACCCAGAAAAACTCTTGGATTTAGAACACCATATGAAGTATTCTTCAAAAAGAAAACTTTACTAACTGTTGCACTTCACACTTGAATTCGCCTATCACCGAATAAGGAACGATAATCAATTACCAATCCTCAAGTCGTATATTCGGCGTTGATGTGGACGTAGTCATACGACAGGTCGCAGGTGTAAACTTCATCTGAGTAACGACCAGAGCGCAAGTCGATGACAATAATGATATTTTTACTCTTCATCTTTTTGCGAAGTGCCGGTTGCGAT
>Ga0208639_1000179_pt1 | contig 49065 bp, 42 predicted proteins | sample ETNtaG_33_FD_185772 | JGI IMG/M metagenome (GOLD analysis project Ga0208639, IMG submission 185772) | Marine microbial and viral communities from oxygen minimum zone, Eastern Pacific Ocean - ETNP201310SV76 (SPAdes) (version 2) | ecosystem: Environmental > Aquatic > Marine > Oceanic ...
CGGGATGTAGCGCAGCCTGGTAGCGCACTTCGTTCGGGACGAAGGGGTCGGAAGTTCAAATCTTCTCATCCCGACCAATAATTACAATGACTTAGCTATTATAGCTAGGTCATTTTTTTGTTTTGGGTAGCGTTCTGGGTAAAGAATTATTGAAACTAGGGGGAATAAAATGCATATAATCAGTATCTTAAAACAAGACTACAGGCGCTTTCAAGCTCCCATTTGAACAAATGAAGCATAGTAGCACCTAACCGCCCACTGACTTGTCCGTGGGCGGTTTTTTTACTTCTGGATCAGTTGCAAAATAACGATTGGACCTTATATTTGTTTTTAGCATTCACAACTGCTCCGCTCAAAAGAGCAAGCGGCCAAAATTCTTCTTAACCCTCTTGCAAACCACTACCATAGAACCCATATTTAAGAAAAAGGGGGTTGTTATGAATTTATACAGCGCATATCATCAAGGGTTTAAGTTCCTGCGCGAAGGCGAGGACAATAAAGAGGCTGGAGATTATTTTGTAAAATGGTATCCAGTCGGATTTATCATTCTGATGACCATTTTTTTCCTAATCTTGTTTGTTTTTCTTTAGAAATGGCAAGCAGATCCATCGGCCCAATTTTAGGTCAGTTAAAACTTGATCATACCGTGAATGTGCTTGCTGGCATTCGATAAAAAGTTGCCATCCTGCCATTTGCGATGATTTGCTTCAGGCTAAATTGCTTCCTGTCCAGAATCCCCGCCCTTGTCAAATAGTTTTTATAAGTTTAACACTTGGCATAGGTCTAGGGGGTCGGGTCGCTTATGTTTTAATTGTGCCATAAAAACAACATAAATGTAATTGCAGTGCCGAGAAACTATTTTTCTTTCTAACATGTATTTCGATCCATCAATGTGATATAAATATAAAATCTAACAATTAAATAAAGGGGGGGATCCCATTACTCAAGTAATCGTTTATCAAAATCAAGTTGAACGGGCATTAAAAGTTTTAAAGCGACAATTGAACAAGGATGGTTTATTTAAAGACCTTAAACAAAGAAGGTTTTACATGAAACCGTCTGTCAAGAAAAAATTAAAAATTAAAGAAGCCAAGAAAAAAAGAAAAGCAGCGAATCGGCGTTCAAGTTCTTCTTGGCAGCTATAAAAGTGAATTGCCTGGTCAACTATCGTAAAATAATATCTGGCAGTAAATTCATCATCGACAAACCAATAAATAAAACGGGTTGCGATTCCAATCGTGACCTGATATCTAATAAAGTTTTCCCCATTACCTAAAAAACCAGAATCCTATAATTACACTCCGTGCAGTTTAAATAACATTTGCTAATACTTGGTGTTTCCTTACAGAGGACTATACTACCCTTAGCACGTGAAGATCACTACTACGTTCATAAGAGCTAATTGCCCGATCCAGTCGGACAACATTTGATGGAAAGGGCGCATCATTGGCTGATGTGCCTTTTTTAGTGGTGAAATTTAAACTTCTTTATTTTAGGAGGAGTAAATAGTCTTCATTGAGTGGGATTTATTACCGTTTGAGCGTCATCCCCCTCAATGCTCCACCTCTTAGAGAGCGGAAGGATGACATAGAGTTACTGGCCACCCACTTCATAAATCAGGCCTGCAAACGGCTTAATAAAAACACCAAAAAGCTCACCGAAAGCAATCTCCGGAAATTACAGTCCTATAACTGGCCGGGAAATATCAGGGAAATGCAAAACGTCATCGAGCGTACTGTTATCCTCGCGACAGAAGAACATTTGAATGTGGGTTTCAGTATTCCCAATGCCTCTGAGTATCCCACCGCCCTCACCCCGTCAATCTTTTCTGAATAAGATCGAAAAAAGCAAGAAAGAGAAAATATTATGGCGGCACCCGAAAAAACTAATTGGAAAGTTTATGGGAAACGAAGTGCCGGCGAGTTGATCGGAACTCAACCGGCTACTCTGGCTCACAAGATTAAAAAAATGGGCATAAAAAATCCGCCTGAAGAAACGGGATATCATTACTCCGTTATTCACATGAAATAAGTACAAGGGTGAATATAAATCCTAATTGAATTCCTGCTTTTGCAGATATTCGGGGAGGGTCCATTCGATTTGATCGACATCGATATTGTAATGGCCCAGCGCACCACAGTAAGGGCAGTGCTCGATGCCAATATCATAATCGAGAGTCACAGCATTTCCGTGCCGACAAAACTCTCTTTTAAATGAGGACTTGATTGGTGGGTTATCCATTATATACTCCTCTGTCACCCGTATAGAATGCAACATATCCGTCCAATTGACAAGCTCTAAGTTGTAACAACGTCTTTATCATATCGGCAATCGATACATTGACACAACTTTCGCATCAGTTTATGCGAGTAGAATCCGGTATCGTGTCCATCGTTCCAGAAAAACTGGAGGGCGTAGAGTCCGACAGACTTCAAATTCACAGGTTTTATATTTTCTGGAATCGTTGCCGGGTCGAGCCTTTTTACTCCTGTCCATTCGTCAATGCAACTGGCGCAAGGACAATTCTCGCGCAGGTGCCTGACACCATAAATCGATTCGTGACCATCGGTCCAGGTGATTCCCAACGCGGTGGGGCTGATCTGGCGAATACCCTTCGGTGCTGGGTCTGTAGTACTGGTTGAGCTTTCTTCTGTCATATTAAAATGGCCCCGCTAAAATTTGCGGGACATCCTATTAAAGGTTATTAAACGTGGACATCCTCGGGACGCAGTTAAAAACTCACTGGTAGTCGAATTATTCCTTCCACGCCAGTTCAAAAGATGCCGCTGGTTTGCCTTCTTGAGAGTGAATAATGCTCAATTGCGCTGCCACCTGGCCTGCCAAAACTTTATAGGCTTTACTCGCGGGTGAGGAGGGATCTGCCATGATAACCGGCACACCTTTATCGCCCCCCTCCACCACCTCGCCCACCAGAGGTATCTCATTGAGGAATGGAACCTTGAATTTCTCAGCGAGGGTTTGACCACCGCCAGATTTAAAGATGTGATGCTTTTTATCACAGCCGTCACAAACAAAGTAGCTCATATTCTCAACGATACCCAACATCGGAACTTTCACGCTGTCAAACATCCGCACTCCCTTTTCCGCATCAATTAAACTGACTTCCTGCGGTGTCGTCACAACAACCGCACCGGAAAGCGGCGCACGCTGGGTGAGAGTGAGTTGAACATCCCCTGTTCCCGGTGGAAGGTCGATCACCAAGTAATCCAGTTCGCCCCATTCAACATTCTGTAAAAACTGCTGGATGATTCCCCCCAGCATTGGCCCCCTCAACATGAGAGGTTGTCCTTCTTTAGAGAGAAATGCCGCAGAGACTACCTTGAGTCCGTATTGTTCATGTGGAAAAAATTTGTTATCGGGTCCACCTTTTGGAGCTGAAATAGGGATACCCAGCATCTGCGGAATACTCGGACCGTAAATATCAGCATCCATCAACCCTACTTTCGCTCCGGTCATCTGTAAAGCCATCGCCAGATTAGTCGCAACAGTGGATTTACCAACGCCACCTTTACCGCTGGCCACCGCGATAATGTTTTTCACATTTTCTAGGATGGGCTGACTGTGTTCTGCCGGCCGAACCATGGCAGTCATTTCCACTTCCACATTTTTCACCCCGTCAACGGCACGGACCTTGGTTTCGCATTCAGTTTTCAGTTGTTCCTTCACCGGGCAGGCTGGAGTGGTCAATTCCACCTGAAACTTCACGTTACCACCTGTGACGTTCATATTTTTGATAAAACCCAGACTCACGATGTCCTTGTTTAAATCCGGGTCCATCACGGTTTTCAATTCGGCAATGACCTTGACCTGTAATTCCTGATCCGACATATCTTTAAGACTCCTTTATAACTAGTTGGAAGCTACTTCCAACATATTGGGTGTGAAAAAACTGACTTAAACGACAAACATATATAGGATTTAAAGTGCCCGATTGCAAGGTAATCGGTTGCTATAAGATGATTGTCTACTAAAAAAGTTTTAAATTACAGTGTCCCGGATATATTTTGAGGCAAATAATTCATAGAAAAGAGAGGCCCCTGTTACTTATTGATTTAACTTGCCTTATAGGCCTACATATTGTATAAACTGAAAAAAGGTAATATATATACAGGTTACCTGTGTTATATACAGAATTGCGGTAACGTTTGGACTTTTCACTAAATTATTGATATTCATATATTTTTAGAATAGTCATTAATCCTCCGGAGAATTAGTACTGCGTTTAAAATTTCGTCTTTCTATCTCCACACATCGCCTCCATTTAAATTATTTAATTACTGAACTATGAGCAACGAGAAAGAAGCTGATCTGCAACAGGAGCTGGAAAGCCGGTTTTTGACATACGCTTTATCGACGATTGTTTCCCGATCGCTTCCTGATGTCAGGGACGGGCTGAAGCCCATCCACCGCCGCATTCTTTACGCGATGGATAGTATCGGACTCAATGCCACCGCCAAACCCGTGAAGTCAGCGAAGATCATCGGTGAAGTGCTTGGTAAGTATCACCCCCACGGTGATGCCTCTACCTATGAATCGATGGTGCGAATGGCGCAGGATTTTTCCATGAGATATCCACTGGTGGATGGCAAAGGAAATTTTGGCTCTATAGATGGTGATTCCCCGGCCGCATATAGGTATACAGAAGGCAAGCTGACGCCTGTCACATCATACATTCTTAACGACCTCAAGAAAGAAACGGTAGAATTCCAAGCCAATTACGACAATACGATCAAGGAGCCGGTTGTTCTGCCGTCTCGTGTGCCCAATTTGCTAATCAATGGATCCTCCGGAATCGCTGTGGGCATGGCCTGTTCATTCCCCAGTCACAACCTGAGCGAAGTGATGGGCGCTTTAATCGCCTTGATAAAAGATCCGGATGCGACAGTTGCCCAGTTGATGAAGCATATCAAGGGTCCCGATTTTCCAGGCGGCGGGATTATCCTGAACTCCAAAACAGAAATCAGAAAGGTCTACGAACAAGGTTCGGGTGCAGTGAAGATACGTGGCGAATGGAAGGTCGAGCAACTTCCGCGCGGAAAAGAACAGATCATCATCCATGCAATCCCTTACGGAGTCAACAAGGCCCGGTTAATCGAGAAGATCGCGGAAATCATAATCAGCAAAAAGCTTCCTCCGCTTACGGATGTACGGGATGAAAGTGACGAGAATATGCGGGTCGTGCTTGAAGTCAAAACAGGCACCGATACCGAAAAGATCATGACCTATCTTCTCAGACACACGGATCTTGAATGCAATTTTCAGCTGAACTTCAACTGTCTAAAACCCAACGGGGAGCCTGAGAGACTGTCCCTTAAAGAAATCTGCCGCTATTTTCTCGATTTTCGCAAGGAAGTGATCACCCGCAGGCTGAACTACGAACTTGCTCTTCTGATCAAGCGTCTGCATATTCTAGATGGATTTGTTGCTATATTCACCGGACTTGATAAAGCCTTGAAATTGATCCGTTCCTCCAAGTCAAAGCAAGAGGCACACGATAAGCTGAAAAAAGGATTCAAGCTTGATGACGAGCAGGTATCGGCAATTCTAGAAATTCCTCTCTACCGCCTCGTTTCTATGGAAATTGAAAAAATCATCGCTGAACAACTTGAAAAATTGAAGGAGAAAAAGAAAATCGAAGCCACTTTAAAATCAGCTAAAAAAATATGGTCAGTTGTACAGGATGAGCTTAAAGAAATTGATGAGAAATTTGGTGATAAGCGACGAACCAAAATCAAAACCATCGAACTGGTCGAATACAATGCCGAAGATTTCATAGAACATGAAGACGCTTATCTCGTCATAAGCAAAAACGGGTGGCTAAGGAAGTTTAAGAGCATAAATGACCCAAGTGCTCTAAAATACAAGGAAAATGATGGGCTACTTGCAACCGCAAAAGCGAACACGCGGGAATTGGTCGCTTTTTTCACTTCACGCGGAATGGTCTATGTTCACAAGGTATACAACCTGTCTTACACTCGCGCGGGGTTTGGCGAACCCGTTCAGGATTTGTTCAAATTTGCTGATGGAGAAAAAATTGTATCAATGCTCTCTCTTGACCCGGCTGAACTGGCGACCATCGCTGGTCAGGCTTTACCAAAAAAGAAGTCTTCCAGCAAATCCAGTCGTCAGGCACTATTAGGTTTCGCAGGTGAACCAGAGGGTCAGTTGGAGGGTCTGGCTATAGGCAGCTCAGGTTACGGTTTCCGCTTCCCAATGACCAACCTCACAGAAACGACCAGGGCGGGGCGAAAATTGATGACCCAGAAAGGAGAGGACCGAATGATCGGGTTTTCTTTAGTGACCGAAGATCACCTGTTCATGGCATCGGCCAGCGGTAAAGGCATTATCATCCCTGTCGATCAGGTATCAGTACTAACCGGTGCGGGAATGGGCTCACGCTTGATGAAACTTGTTGGCAGTACTCTGGCGGGATTCAAAGTCACCTCTAAAAAGGGTAAAGCCACACTCGTCTTCGATGATGGAAAGAGAAAAGAGATCAATGTCAAAGATGTCCGCCTCTGCAACCGGGGAGGTCAGGGAGTCATCGTATCCAAACGTAAAATAATAGCCGCAATCGAATAACACAGGAACACAATGGGCACCTACAACGCTAAAAACATACAAGTCCTTGAAGGACTTGAGCCGGTTCGCAAACGCCCCGGAATGTATATCGGTTCAACCAATTCCACCGGACTGCACCATCTGGTTTGGGAAATCTTGGATAACTGCGTGGACGAAGCCCTTAACGGTTACTGCGACACCATCGAGGTGCAACTCGAAAAGGACGGTGGAATCACCATAAAAGATAACGGGCGCGGAATTCCCGTTGATGCATTTGGCAAAACCAAAAAGAGCGCGATGGAGGTTCTGTTCACCACTCTACATTCCGGTGGAAAATTCAGCGATGACAATTATAAAGTTTCAGGCGGACTCCATGGAGTCGGCATGGCCGTTGTCTGCGCCCTGAGTGAGAAGTTGACTGCAGTTTCCCGACGCGATGGATTTGAATGGTCCCAATCCTATTCTCAAGGCAAAGCTCTCGGTAAACTGAAAAAAGGTAAGGCCATTCGCACCTATGGTACCACCATCTATTTTAAGCCTGATCCCAAAATCTTCCCCAAAGAAAACCTGAATATAAAATTGATCCTTGAGCGAGCCGAGTCAAAGGCTTTTCTCAATAAAGGGTTGATGATCGTTGTCAGTGAAAAGAGTGAAAAGCACAAATTTCAGTACCCCAACGGCATTCAAGATTACATCGAAAAAATCATAGGCAAGCGCCCAACCCTGACAGACAAGGCCTTCTATGTCGAAAAAGACGATAATAAAATGAGACTTGAAACGGCTTTCCAGTGGACTTCCGGAACGGACACAGTCATTCACTCCTATGCAAATTCAATCAAAACAGTGGATGGGGGAAGTCATGAGACAGGATTCCGTAACGGTATCACCAAAGCGCTTCGTGATTACATTGACCGGCGCAATCTATTGCCCAAAGGAATCACCAGTATAACCGGTGACGATGTTCGAGAAGGCCTCATCGCGATCATCAATGTTTATCTTCAGGGCGAAGTTGAGTTTCAAGGGCAAACCAAAGGGCGCCTGAATTCTGACATCACCTCACAAGTAGAATCTGTGATAAAGCATTCGCTGGAGCATTACCTGCTTGAGAACCAGACGATGGGAGATAAAATTGCCAACCGCGTCATCCTTTCTGCCCAGGCGAGAATAGCCAGCCGCCAAGCCAAGGACGCAGTTCAGCGAAAGACAAATATTTCACATCGCCTCAACCTGCCCGGCAAACTTTCCGATTGCGCAACGACAGACAAAAATAAAGCCGAACTGTTCATCTGCGAAGGCGATTCGGCAGGTGGCTCGAGCAAACAAGCGCGTGACCGCAAGACCCAGGCCATCCTTCCCATCCGTGGAAAAATTCTAAACGTACAAACTGCAACGATGGCCAAGATTCTCGCCAACACGGAAATTCAGAATATTATTTCTGCAACAGGCACAGGAATAGAACCAAAATTTGATTACAGCAAATTGCGGTACGGAAAAATAATTATCATGACAGATGCCGATGTAGATGGAGCGCATATTTGCACTCTCCTTTTAACTTTTTTCTACCGTTGCCTGCCAGGACTTATCACTAACGGGCATTTATATATTGCCCAGCCCCCGTTATATCGAATCGATTCAGGAAAAAAGATGTTTTATGCACTTGATGACGAGGAAAAAGATCGCATTATTAAAAATCTGGGTGATCGCAAATATGAAATCGGCCGGTTTAAAGGACTTGGCGAAATGCCCGCCGCCGACTTGAAAAAAACAACGATGGCCGCCCAAAGCCGGTCACTTATCCGTGTTACAATCAGTGATTGCCAAAGCACTGAGAAAACATTTATTCAACTTATGGGAAAAGACCCCGAATTTCGCTTCAACTTCATAAAAGAGCACGCAGAATTTGTGAACGATCTGGACGTATGAATCATTTTCCCCTAGGCGAAAACCATCTACCCTTCCATCTCTCACCAACCATAAGTATAATTATTTCAATTAATTCTGATGAAGCTCACTACACGAGGTTATGCAAGTAACCGATGACCTCAAAAGTCTTATCACCAATGGAGCCAGCCTTGAAGAAATAGAAAAACAAGCCGTCAAAGATGGAAAAATCTCACTGGCTCAAAATAGGTTTATAAAATATTTAAAGGCGACTGCGATTTCAAAAAACTGAAAACCTCGCTCAAAAAAGACTGATCACGCGACGGACCCCATCTCTCTATTTATCCCTTCCATCCACTGAGCCAGACTTTCCGATGCTGTCTGGGCGATCTTGGTATTCCTCTCCCGCTTATTCCTATTTTTCATCTTTGGAGCCTGAAAAAGTCCATAATTAATATTCATCGGTTGATAGCAAGTGCGTGCCGGGCCTACCACATGGTTCAGCAAAGCTCCCAAGGCCGTATCTGCTGGAGGGGCGACATATTTTTGCCCTTTGATTCTCATGACAGCGCTGAGTGCGGCAAGTAGTCCCATCGCAACAGATTCAACATAACCTTCAACGCCAATAATCTGCCCGGCAAAGTAAACACCACTGTTAATTTTTAAATCAAGTTCCGGGGTTAGCAGGTCTGGGGCATTGATAAACGTGTTTCTGTGAATTGCTCCAAATCTGAAGAACTCAGCATTTTCCAAACCGGGAATCAACCTGAAAATTCGCATTTGCTCCGGGTAGGTGAGTTTGGTTTGAAATCCTACAAGATTAAAAGCAGTTCCCTCTTTATTTTCGTGGCGTAATTGCACGACCGCGTGAAATCGTTTCTTTGTCTCTGGATGTAGCAAGCCAACAGGCTTAAGCGGACCGAAGGCCAGAGTTTTATCCCCTCTCATTGCTAATTCTTCAATAGGCAAGCAACCTTCAAAGTAAACAGGTTTTTCAAATGATTTAAAGGGTACCTTGCCCCCCTCTTTTAGTTCCTTAACCAGTAAGTAATACTGTTCCTCATTCAAGGGACAATTCAGGTAATCGTCACTACCCTTGTCATAGCGAGAAGCAAAAAAGGTTTTATTATAGTCAATGGTACTGGCGTCTACTATGGGAGACAACGCATCATAAAAATAAAGATACTCCTGCCCTATCAACCGCGAAATTCTTTCAGAAAGCCTGGGAGAAGTGAGTGGACCCGTTGCTATAATAACAGGCCTCTCATTGGGAATTTCCGTTACCTCTTCCCGTATCAAAGTGATATTTGGATGCTCTGATAATCGACGGGTAATATCCTGGGAAAACAAATCTCTATCTACTGCAAGAGCGGCACCCGCCGGAACAGCATGAGAGTCTCCCGATGAAATCACAAGGGAATTGAATTTTCTAAGTTCTTCTTTAAGAAGATGGGGTGCGGTGGGGGTTTGATTATTACCCAGTGAATTACTACATACCAATTCGGCGCAATGGTCCGTTTTATGAGCAGGCGTTGGATTGACTGGCCGCATTTCATACAACCGGACGGGAATACCACGTTCCGCGGCCTGCCAGGCCGCTTCAGACCCAGCGAGTCCCGCGCCCAGTATAGTCAGATAATCGTTCACGGCCTCTGTGAGATTTTAAGCAGCTGAAGGTTTTTTGAATTTGCATTTAGGGCAAACTATCGACGTGTCTTCATTTTTCTTCCACTTTTCTACCATATAAGGATTCTTACATTCTGGGCACGCTTCACCCACAGGTTTTTCCCAGGACACAAAATTACAATTGGGGTAAGCGGTACAACCATAAAATGTTCTGCCTTTTTTAGACCTGCGCCCGGCAATTTTTCCTTTGCAAGCATCCTCTGGACACGCGATGCCCAAGTCAATCGGCTTGGTAAACTTACACTCAGGATAGTTTGAACAAGCGATGAATTTTCCGAAACGACCTACCTTTATGATAAGGGGCCCCTGACATTTATCACACACCCCTTCAACAGTAACAGGTTCGGACACCATTTTGCCGTCAGCCCCCTGCTTGGGCACCTCTCGCGTATTTTTGCAGTCGGGATAACCGGAACAGGCCATAAACTTTCCAAATCGTCCCCACTTGATTATCATGGGCTGATCGCATTTATCGCAAACTTCATCCGTTTCTTCAACCTCAGCCTTTAAATCTTTCATTTTCTTTTCCGCTTCATCTAGATCCGCCTTAAAGGGAACATAAAATGTTTGCAATGTCTTAACCCACTCAGCTGACCCCTCTTCAATTTGGTCCAATTGCGACTCCATATTAGCCGTAAACTCTGTGGTCATAATGTCAGGGAAATGTTCAAGCAGAAGATCGGAAATCAAGACACCCAGTTCAGTTGGCGCCAACCTGCGTTCTTCATTTTTGACATAATCGCGATCTTTAATAACACTGATGATGGCGGCATATGTGCTGGGTCGGCCCACCCCCTCTTCCTCAAGTTTTTTAACCAGCATGGCTTCAGTAAATCGTGGTGGAGGCTGGGTGAAATGTTGTTCAGGGTGAACATCAAGCAACTTCAGCTTCTCCCCTTTTTCCAATGCCGGCAGAATGCGATCACCGGGCCTACTCGTTTGCTCGGCAGGTTCCTCATCACCTGACTCGACATACACCTGCATAAATCCTGCAAATTTGACCACAGACCCATTACTTCTGAAGAGATATTGTCCCGTTCGAATATCAAATTGAGTCGTATCAAGAATGGCTGGAACCATTTGGCAGGAAACTGCCCGCGACCAAATAAGCTCGTATAAACGAAACATGTCTTTCTCAAGATATTCTTTCATTCCTGCAGGCTCTAACTCAAAATCTGTAGGGCGAATTGCTTCATGCGCTTCCTGGGCAGATTTTTTACTTTTATAAACGTTCGGTTCCTTCGGAAGGAATTCCTTGCCATAACGGTTAATAATATAATCACGAACCATATCTGTCGCTTCCGTTGACAGTCGCGTTGAGTCTGTACGCATATAAGTTATCAAACCAACTGTCCCCTTATTTCCAATGGGAATGCCTTCATACAGGCGCTGTGCCAGCATCATGGTTTTTTTTGGAGAATAATTAAGTTTTCGCGAGGCTTCCTGCTGTAAGGTGCTCGTTATAAACGGAGCGGCGGGGTTCCTTTTTCTTTCTTTTTTGACGATATCATCTAAAACAAATTCTGCGCCATCAATGTTCTTGACCACTTCATCAGCACCTGCCTGATTCGGTATTTCCGCTTTGTTACCATCAATCTTGAACAGTTTGCTTTGAAATTGAGGCTTAACCTGTCCTTCAAAATCGAGGGTGATGGTCCAGTATTCTTCCGCTTTGAACGCCTTAATTTCATTTTCGCGATCACATACAATACGCAACGCAACCGACTGTACCCGCCCAGCACTCAATCCCCGATGAACCTTTTTCCATAAAATGGGGCTTATTTTATAGCCCACCAATCGGTCCAAAATGCGCCTAGCCTGTTGTGCGTTAACCCGATTGAGGTTGACCTCTGTGGGATTACTTATAGCCTCGGTTACTGCCTTCTTGGTGATTTCGTTAAACATCACTCGGAAGATCTTTCCTTCAGTATGCCTGGCTACTTCATTACCAATATGAAATGCAATGGCCTCACCTTCCCTGTCCGGGTCCGGGGCTAGGAAGATTTTTTCTGCTCTTTTGGCCGCTGTCTTTAATTCGCTGAGAATTTTTCCTTTGCCACGAATTGTAATGTATTCCGGAGCAAAATTATTATCCACATCGACACCAAGTTTTTTCTTGGGCAAATCTTTTAAATGCCCAACCGAAGCTTTGACGATAAAATCCCTCCCAACGATTTTTTTGAGGGTGTTGACCTTGGTAGGAGACTCCACTATCAACAATGATTTTTTTCCCGTCGTCCGAGTTGACTTGGCCTTCGCTTTTGATTTGCCTTTTGATTTGGCTTTTGACTTAGCCTTAGGCTTAGCCTTTGCTTTCGCTTTGGATTTTAATGTAGTAGTACCCACAACCTCTCCTATGTATCCACGTTACAGTTGGCAACAAACATTTTTCCTCGATTTTGACGTATTGCCCTTCAATTCGAGTTGCATCAGTGTAGCTAAAACTTCTTCGGGCGAACCAAAAGCTGAAAAAAGCCTGTGAAAAAACGTCTTTCCTACGCCCAACACCATGTTCAACGCTATCCAGTGTTTAACAGACTCACTCATATCCTACGCGCTGGAAAATAATTCTTCTGTATTTTTAGAGTTAATTCATCCAAAATGCCAAATTTTTTAATAATTCTGGCTATTCTTATAGATGAACTGGCCTTACGTCAAGAAAAGAATGCGTAAAAAAGTCCCTGCACAGCAGGTTTTAATTAAATCAAAAGGAATATCTGGTGAAAATTCTGTATCACTTAAACATAACGGTATTCAATTTTTCAAGTTCAGCCACCGCAACGTTGAAGGTATATATAGAATCCAGATATCCGCTCAAAACACGCGTATAAATTATCAAGGCCTCAAACAACTCCTGGGAGTCTCCTATTCCAAAATCGTAGTTGGCGGCTTCTGAAATAAGTAAAGCTCTGGAAATTTTTCTATTTTTTTTCCCCAGTTTCACTCTGGCTTGCGCTTCCTTCACGCTGATAAATTGTTCATGAAGTATCAGCCGATTGTCCCCACTTAGTATTACGGGAAAATGTATGGGGTTTTTACTGGAGCCCGCTCTGATCTTGCCAACTGAATTATCTGATGAAGTAGATGAGCTTTGCGCTTTTAAATAATCATCAAAACTATTGTACGAAAATACAACGGGCATGACATCTGTCTCTGCCATATCGCTATCAGAACCCAGCTCCTTCCCCATAAGCTGACCCAGATGCAACTTGGCTATCTGCATATCATGTTTCAACCCAATAATATTGTTCAAAGTGTCCGACAAACCAAGCTTTAACTTGGTAACATCCGACTGTGAAATCTCACCTTCACCTTCATCCAGAATCTCCTCTGACTTGTCCACGGCTTTTTGAAAATGCCCTCTAACTTCTTCCGCCGTTTCCAGTTGCTCCATTTTGATCTGTATCTGGTAATAATATTTTGTAACCTGGAAAATAACATCCTCAGGTGACAAAACTTTACTACCAGAATTTCTTGCGGAATTGACTTTCGATGCAAGCTTGATAGTTTCCGCCAGAGAAGAAATCGTTTCACTTTTTTCATCAGCCCATACGTCACCAAGGCTCACTTGAAAAAGAACAACAAAAGCTATAACTGACACAAAACGGATATATCTTGAAAAACCAAAATAAATACGGGGGAAATGAGTTCGCATAAGTGGAGTTACAGAAAATAGTTTAAAAATAACTTCCTTAAAAGATTGTATTAAGGGGAAAGTTCACTGGAAAAGAAAAAAGGGGTGCCAAACCCTCAAAAAAGAGACCTTGATGGCAACCAAGGTAGCAGAAATGACCCTGCAATGGTTCTTTTCTAAGATGTTACCCATTCAATGGGCAATGTTCAGCACCCCTAAGAGATGTCCTGAAGTTAGCATAACGCCTGTCTGGCTGTCAATTATATTATAGTGCATGGATGCGCATCAACAACAGCTATAATAGCTATAAATCGTTTGTTTTCAATATATTAAATAACTATCACAATAATGCCTAATTTTATAGCGAAAATAACGAAATGACAGGTAAGTCATTTTATTACATATAGTTATCTAAACATTAAACTTTTCTAATGAAGAGCAACCAGGCTAAAAGTGTGTAAGCAACCAATTTTAAACAGATAATGGCCCTATCAACTCAATGGGCACTGGAATGAAGGTAATGATAAATATAGCGATTGCCACTATCCCCATCTTCCTATGATACTCCAATAGCAAAACTTCCTCATCAATCAATGGAGCGCGTTTAAATCGAGTCAAAACCAGCAACAGGATCGCCCATATCCCCCAACTAGGCCAAAAATATATGAGGAAAAGAAGAAAAACAAAAAAACTTTTGGCCAATATGCGAGATTTATCTCCAAACAGGGAGTAGATGATATGTCCACCATCCAATTGAGCTATTGGAAATAAATTAATGGCGGTAACAAACAATCCTACCCATCCTGCAAACGCTATCGGGTGCAACTGAATATTAAAATCTGCTGATAAGGGTGTCACACCAAGTATAATTTTTGAAAACACTATCATGATAATAGAACTGCCGAATGACAACCCGCTTTCCCCCGTCGGAGCAACAACTTCTGAAAGGTACAAACCTGTAATCAAAGTTGGTACCGCCACGATAAAACCCGCAATAGGTCCTGCCGCACCAATCTCCATCAGAACTCGTCGGTCAGGAATAGGATCCTTAATCACAACCATCGCGCCAAAGGTGCCGAACAGAAAAAGACCCGGCGGGGCGGGAATAAACATAGGCAGAGTAGTTTTAACTCCATTCCTCACACCCGCATAAAAATGACCAAATTCATGCGCTCCCAAAATAAGAAACAAACTAACAGCGTATAAAACCCCTCCCGCCTGATAGGTTGTGAAAAATGTAGCGGCGAGCAGCACAAAAAATAACGCCCAGCTTCGAAGACTCGGCCCCTGCGAAGTTTCATTTTCCGGGTTTGGTTCTATAAATCCGTTATCTATTGAATTTTCACTGAAATAGTTCTGACGGATATCTTCGTCCATATATCAGAAGGATCAAATCATGAGGTGGGCAAAGGTTTGTGCTTAAATTCGCGGGCGTTTTCACCAGAATATTCAGCGACCGTCTGGCCGGAGCCAATCAATTTATATTTGTATATAACCAACCCATCAAGACCCACCGGGCCTCTGGCATGCGTTTTGTTAGTACTGATCCCAATCTCGGCCCCCAGCCCATATCGAAAGCCATCGGCAAAACGCGTTGATGCGTTCCACAGAACGCTGGATGAATCTACTTCATTGAGAAATTGCTCTGCACAGGAAGCATCCTCAGTGAGTATGCTGTCAGTATGTCCGGAGCCATGAAGATTGATAAACTCAATCGCCTCGGAAACATCGGATACAATCTTCACCGATAACTTGAGATCTGTGTATTCAGAATCCCAGTCCGCTTCAACAGCCGGAGCCATCTCAGGAATGATTTTTCGTGTCTGCTCACAACCGACAAGTTCAACATTTTTTGCGCGAAACTGGTTATTCAACTGGGGGAGAATTTTTTGAGCTACACCCTCGTGCACCAGCAAGGTTTCCATGGCATTACATGCGGCAGGGTATTGCAGTTTTGAGTCGAGAACAACCGCAATAGCCTTATTCGCATCTGCTTTTGAATCTATAAATCCATGACAAATGCCTTCTGAATGTCCCAATACGGGGATTCGTGTATTTTCCTGTATATATTTAACAAACTCGTTGCTACCGCGCGGGATAACAAGGTTAATATTTTTTTCTTCCTTCAACATATCCGCAACTTCGGATCGCGTTTCAATCATCTGCACAGCGCCGACAGGAACCCCCTCGACCCTGCCTATCGCCTCCCTGATTAATGAGACAATTATTTTATTCGAGTTTTGCGCTTCCCTTCCCCCTTTAAGAATAACTGCATTCCCGGACTTTAGACAAAGTGATGAGATCTGTGGAACGGCATCAGGTCGCGACTCAAAAATTGCGCCTATCACACCGATAGGACATGTCAGCCGATAAAGAGTCAAACCTTGATCCATTTCCATTGCCATTTGCCGCTGTCCAACCGGGTCTTCGAGTCTAACCACACTTCTGATCCCCTTGACCATTCCCATGACTTTATTTTCATTTAAACGGAGGCGGGCGGTGAGTGGCCCTGGAATATTTTCCTTCTCCGCAAATTCCAGGTCTTTTGCGTTGGCTTCAAGGATGGAAGCACAACCCTTCTCAATGGCTGAAGCAATTTCCTCCAACGTCCGATTTTTTACCTCGGCAGACAAATGTGCCAGTTGTAATGCCGCCGCTTTTGCTATGGCGGCAATTTCAGAAACGGTTTTAGTTGTCATAATTTTTCAGAGTATTTTATAAAGTTTAATTCAACTAATAAAAAAACAAACTATCATGAAAATTCATTTTGTAGGGAATTCAATTCACGATCACAGGAAATATACCAGCTCATATCCACCAAGAAGCATTTAACAGACCCGTTCGCTGATTTTGCAAAAAAACTTTCCCCCTCCCAACAAACAGGCAAACATAATTTCCTTTAAGTATCAATAATTCCCTGAACGCCCATATTCCTACATAACTTATTGATTTATTGACGGGTAAATAGAGTCATTGAAAAGTATAGGTATTGGTGGTAGCAAGCTGATTATTTTATGTTTCCTTGAGCTTTTATCGTCATACACCTCTTGGTTTCAATGAAGTTTCTGCTCTCTATGGCATAAAACTTAATGGTGTTTTAAGGAGACCTCTAACACCAGTCCTTTAATTATAAGGGTAAGCTGAACGAGTTTTAGAGATCCCCTTAAGATTGTTTGGAAGTAGCCTCAACTCTGGGCGAGTTTGTTTCGATAGATAAGATAAGTGGAGAGGTTATTCATGGAAATATTTTGCCACATTCAAATGCAGGAGTCGGGGAAAGCAAAAGCTTACTGCACTAACTGCGTCACTACTATCCTGGGATCTGAAACAGTATGGCTGATAAAGCGTGGAAAGTATTTTTGTTGCTGGGAGTGCATAGAGGAATACGAAATCACTCAGCGCTCACATTAGCGCTCACTTTTTCACCCCCTGATCTCGCGCAAACAAAATCCCGCCCAACTGCATTTCGAGGGACGGGGCGTACTAGCAACAAAAACCCTCCCGAAACACAAAAGGGCGGGTCACTCCACAAATAATTTAATTCTTTCCTGCCAAATTGCAATAGCCAACATAAAAAAATTCATTGGTGGCATGGCATCGGTTATGGCTCTGATTATTTGGAAAGACGTGTTATTAGTCGCTCTCTGAGAGGTGCCATGTCAGCACACCCCATCATGGGAAATTATGGACGGCAATGCGGACTTCCAGTCCATCCTGCATCCAGCCGATGTTGCTGTGCCCCGCTACTGTAGTTATGATTCCCTCTTTATCAATTTTTCGAATGCGATTGTTATCGCGATCTGAAAAATACAGGTTTCCTTTTTGGTCGAACATCATGCGGAACGGACTTTTGATGTTCGCCTTGACCGCTGGTCCACCATCGCCTGAATATCCTGGCACCCCGTTACCCGCATAAGTTGTGATAATTCCGTTTACGTCTATCCGGCGGATACGGTGTGAGGTTTGCTCAGCAATGTATAACGCCCCATCGGGTCCAAGGGTAAGTCCACCGGGGGATCTTATACCTGCCTGCAAAGCTGGGCCGCCATCGCCGTGATCTTTAAAGTCACCTGTTCCTGCCATTGTGATGATAGCTCCATCCAAATCGATTCGCCGTAATTTACTACTCCCTGAATCGGAAAAAATGATATTGCCGACGCTGTCGATAACTACTCCATTGGGATGAACTTCCACCCCCAGAGAAACCAGACTTTTCTCGACAACTGTTGAGATAATTCCCTGCGCATCAATCTTACGAATGTTCCGGTTTACTGAGTCGGTGATGTAAACGTTTCCTGCCATGTCCGTATTAATATCACTAATGGTGTGAAAAGACGCTTCGGTGGCGGGTCCGCCATCCCCGGAATTTCCCTGTGTACCATTTCCGGCAAAGTGGGTGATAATTCCCTGCGCATCGACCTTCCGCACAATCCAGACATTTCCCGAACGTTGGGTGATATAAATATTATCAGCAGGATCAATTGCTAAAACGTCTGGCAGGTGAAACGCCGCATCGCGAGCAGGTCCCTCATCGCCCTCACTGCCCTGTTTTCCATTACCAAAAACAGTTCTGATGATCCCGTCGGGCCCAACTTTTCGCACTCTCTGATGCAATCGGTCGGCAAAAAGTATATTTCCCTGACTATCCACAACGATACCAGACGGGGCATCCAAAGTAGCCCCGCCGCCGGGTCCGCCGTCGCCTCTAAAAAAAGAATTCCCATTTCCTGCCACCGTTTCCACCCGACGCCCCTTAAGCCCCACTCTTCTCACGCGAAAATGATTGCGGTCTACCACCAGCAGGCGGTCTTCGCCGTATAACGCCAACGCAAACGGCAGATGCAAAGTTGTTTCTGCCGCAATTTCATTATCACCGTTAAACTCCTTTTCACTGAATCCCATAAAAGTAGTGATAACGCCTAACTTATCTACCTTGCGTATACGATTATTGTTACGGTCGGCGATATAAATGATTCCCGCAAAATCAACAACCACATCGGTCGGGTAGGCCAGACTGGATTGATTGGCCGGGCCATAGTCACCGCCAAAGGAATGAGTGCTGTCCCCGGCGACAGTGGTGATGATCCCTCGCTGGTCGACTTTTCGTACACGATTATTCCCCCGGTCGGCTATAAAAAGATTCCCTTCTCCATCCAAAAAAATACCGAATGGATACTTGAGAAGTGCGCCTGTCGCAGGCCCAAAATCGCCACCAAAGCCTGGATTCCCCAGCCCAGCTACGGTCACTATAGTTCCGTTGGTATCGACCTTGCGAATACGGTTGTTGGATCGGTCTGATATATACAAATTGCCTGAGGAATCAAAATCCACATCTGATGGAAAATGGAGCGGGGCCCAGGTGGCAGGACCACCATCTTCACAGCAACCGGGAACTCCTGTTCCCGCAACGGTGGTGATGATTCCATCGGAATCAATCTTGCGGACACGATGATTATTGCGGTCGGCAACGTAAAGACTGCCATTATGAAAAACCAATCCAGCGGGAAAATTCAGAGAAGCTTTTAGTGCAGACCCGCCATCGCCCTCATATCCGGCGATACCGGTACCGGCAACGGTAGTGATGATTCCATCCGGGCTGACTTTGCGAATGCGGTTCTGAGAGCGATGAGAAAGATAGATATTTCCTTCAGGGTCGGTCGTTATACCATCCACCAGAGTCAACACCACCGAGGTTCCCGGTTGACCGTCGCCTAAATATTTATACGGATACCTTTCATCTGCATGCGCCGAGAACGTCGTGCACAAGAAACCCGCCAAGAGAACCAGAAAAATAATTTCTTTTAATTTCAACATCTTACAAGTCATTAGCTAACCTAATGAATCAGGTGAGAGTCGCGCTCTTTTGAGTTTTTAATTTAGACTACTTTAGCTCACCGGGTGATAATTTGAATTTTTCCATCTTTATTATATTTGAACGCGGCGATCATGGATTCTTCGCCCAAACGGTTTTTCACCATATCCAGAGTTTCAAGCTTTGGGAATGATTTCGATTTGATAAGCGCGACTCCACCAATATCAGAAAAATTGTTTTCCCCAACATAAAGCGACTTGAGGTTGGGAAATTGCCTAGCACTGGCAAACGCAAGCGCACCTTCATCCCCTATTTCATTGCGAAACAGGTTGAGAGTTTCCAGTTTTGGAAATATATCAGGGTTCGCCAGATATTTCGCACCGAGCGGTGTCACTAGATTATCGTTGAGCATAAGAGTCTTCACATGCTGGAAGTTATCTGATTTGACCAGCAGTTCCAGGCTGTCGTCGCCTATCTCATTTTTCCACAGTTTCAAGGTTTCAAGACTTCTTATATGGTGTGATTCCGACAGGACCTTGAGTCCCATGTCCCCAATCATATTTCCCCATAAATCGATGTGTTTCAGGTTAGCGGCGTGAGGGGATTTTGCAAGTGCCTTTATCCCTTTATACTTAACCTTATTTCCCTGTAGCAGAAGGGTCTCCACACCGGAAAGCAACTCCATGCCTGCAAGTTTTTTTGCTCCATTGAGGCCGATATTCGCTCCACTCAGGTCCAGAGTTTTTCCATCCTCGCTCAGACGACTGCGGATCAATTGTTCCACGCTTTCTCCGCCAAGACCAATTTCGGGAAGGAAAAGTACAAACAGAATGCAATGCAGTAAATATTTTAATTTAAATGGATATCTTGATTGAGAGGACAACATTTTATCCGAGTGTCGTGCTGAGCCTGTCGAAGCACATATCTTCTTTAACCATGGCTTGCACTTCTGGCTACTCACTGTTTATTGACAAGGTCCTTCGACAAGCTCAGGGCGACAGTTTCTTTCTGCTAAAAGTACTTTTCCCGCAACTTGCAAAACTAGACTAACAGATATTTAAAAATCGTATAGATTATTTTAGTTCCCGCCTTGAATGTCCCGGAAACAGTTCCGGTAATCTTTGATACACCTATTCGCTCACGGTAACGTACGGGGATTTCCTGAATTCGCAGTTTATGTTTCACAGCCTTGACCTGCATTTCAACGGTCCAGCCAAAATTGGTATCCACCATGTCGATGGATTTCAGCGAATTATAACGAATTGCCCGAAAGGGTCCAAGATCAGTAAAGCAGTGACCAAAAAATATGCGCATGAGAAAGGTGGCCAATTGATTGCCATATCTTGCCTGAGGCAAAAGTGCCGCTCGGCTTTCTGCCAGAATCATCCGGCTCCCCAGTACAAAGTCCGCTTCCCCAAAAATAATAGGTTCAACCAGTTTCTCAAGTTCTTCAGGATAATCACTGTAATCACCATCAACAAACACAACTATATCGGGATCATTCAGCTCGGCGATTCCCCTAAGGCAGGCCGATCCGTAGCCACGGCGCACTTCGTCAACCACTCTCGCACCATGTTCTTTTGCTACTCTTGAGGTATCATCGCTGGAGGCATTATTGACTACTATGACTTCGATCAATTTGTCTTGGGGAAGGTCATCGAGGACATGTCCGATGGATTCCTCTTCGTTGAAGGCAGGGATGATGACGGATATGCGAGGGTCCATGGACACCATCCGTTCAATTGGGACCGCTGATAGCCTGTTTGACTGAGCTCACAAATTCGGCCAGTTTACTGTCCCGCTGAGCCGGGTCAGGATTCTGTTCTATCAGTTTCACGATAGCGCTTCCGACAATAACCCCGTCGGATACTGCCGCTGCGCTACGAGCCTGATCCGGACCAGAAATACCGAATCCAACCAGCACCGGGATATTTGTCGCCTGTTTGATGGACTCAACTTTATCACCCAGTCCTTCAGACAATTCACTGCGTACACCAGTAGTCCCGGTAAGAGAAATGTAATAGATAAATCCGCGACTATGCTCAGCGACCATCCGCACTCGTTCATCGGGACTGGTAGGTGCGAGCAGGTGGATCATATCGATGCCCTTTTCCTCCGCGCTGGCCGAAAATTCACCAGCTTCCTCCGGCGGCAGGTCGGGAATGATCACACCGTCCACTCCGGCAGACGCGGCATCTTTGATGAACTGTTTCTCCCCGTATACAAAAACGGGATTAAAGCTCGTCATCAACACAATCGGAAGTTCCCTGCTTTGTCGAATCTCTTTGACTAAGGCGATAATTTTCTTCAGGGTCGTACCGCTTTTAAGCGACCGCAGAGCCGATGCCTGAATGACCGGACCGTCTGCTAACGGATCAGAAAAGGGTACCCCCAACTCTATAATATCGGCTCCGCTGTCATCGATAATATCCAGAATGCTCTTGGTCGATTCCAGGTCGGGATCGCCGGCGGTGATAAAAGCGACAAGCGCCTTTCTATTTTCAGCTTTCAGCGTTGCAAAACAATTTGTAATACGACTCACGAATCAGCCTCCATGCGGTCGGCAACCTGGTTAACATCCTTGTCACCCCTTCCTGAGAGGCAGACCATTATAATTTCATCTTTTTTCATTTTTGGAGCCATTTTTGCGACATGCGCTATGGCATGCGATGATTCCAGAGCGGGTATGATCCCCTCAATGCTCGATAACAATTTGAATCCCTCCAGCGCCTCTTCATCGGTGATATTTTCGTATTGCGCCCGCCCCGAAGTTTTCAGGTAGCTGTGCTCACAACCCACTCCGGGATAGTCGAGTCCGGCGGAGATGGAATGCGCCTCCCGCACCTGTCCGTCGTCATCGTGCAGAAGATAACTCATCATGCCATGAAGAACACCCGTACTCCCGTGACTGAGTGTGGCACCATGCTTGCCGGTATCGATGCCTAATCCAGCCGCTTCGATCCCCACCAGTTTCACACTTTTATTCTCAACGAACGGAAAGAACAGGCCCATCGCGTTACTGCCGCCGCCAACGCAGGCCACGCATACATCGGGCATACGTTTTTCCACTTCCATAATCTGTTCACTCGCTTCGTCTCCTATAATGCGCTGAAAATCACGGACGATCATTGGATAGGGATGCGGCCCTACCACAGAGCCGATGATGTAATGCGTCGTTTCTACAGTGGTGATCCATTCGCGAATGGCTTCACTGGTAGCATCTTTCAAGGTGCGGGTCCCTGCGGAAACAGGAATCACCCGCGCACCGAGCAATTTCATACGAAATACGTTGAGGGACTGCCGTTTGATATCCTCTTCCCCCATAAACACATCGCATTTCAAACCAAACAAGGCCGCCGCAGTTGCTGTGGCAACACCATGCTGTCCAGCACCCGTTTCCGCGATCACCCTTTTTTTGCCCATACGAAGTGTGAGCAGAGCACTGCCGATGGTGTTGTTTATCTTATGCGCCCCGGTATGGTTGAGGTCTTCGCGCTTCAGATAAATCTTCGCCCCGCCCAGGTGTTTCGTGAGTCGCTCGGCATAATAAAGAGGAGTGGGGCGACCCACATATTCCTTCAGGTAATATTTCAAATCACTCTGAAACTTTGGATCGACCCGGGCTTCGTTATAAAGTTTTTCCAGTTCTTCCAGCGCGGGCATCAATGTTTCTATGACATACTTTCCGCCAAATTGGCCGAAATGCCCACGAACATCGGGAAGGTTCATATCTTTCGTTTTGTCGTCCATTAAAATTCCTCTATATACTCTGCGTCATTAAAACTGTCAAAACTTGCGAACTGCCTTGATAAACTCGCCTACTTTTTCCGAATCTTTTATTCCCGGTGATTTCTCTACACCGGAACAAACATCCACACCGTAAGGTTTCACCCGATGGATGGCAGTATACACATTAAACGGATTGAGTCCGCCTGCAATAATAACCGGTCCCTGTTTTTTCGCGCGAAGCGCCAGGTTCCAGTCAAAAACCATGCCCGTCCCCCCCCTGCTCTCTTCATTAAATGCATCGAGCAGATATCCACTGACATCATAACCAGACATTCCTTTAAGCGACTCAGCATCTTTCACCCGAACCGCCTTGATCACCCGTCTCTTTACACGCCGACAAAATGCGGGTGACTCATCGCCATGAAGCTGAACCGCTGTCAGTCGACATTGCTCGGCTATGCGATTGACCTTATCAGATGTCTCATTCACAAAAACGCCCACGGTTTCAATAAAAGGTGGAAGCTGGACCACGATGTCCTTGACATCCTTCTGGGAAATGTTACGCGGACTTTCCTTATAAAAAATGAATCCGACCGCATCGGCACCGCTTTCAATAGCAAGCAGAGCATCTTTAAGACTCGTCGTACCGCAGATTTTAACTTTGGTTCGCGGCTGAAGTTTTTCTATCACCTGTGAATTCCTTTAGTTTTTCCCCAATGTTGTCAGCTGTCATCAAGCTTTCGCCGATCAAAAATGAATGCGCTCCCCGCTCCTCAAATTCTTCGATCTCTTTCCTGCTATGGATACCGCTCTCGCAAACCAAGGTGTTTCCCGGAATCTGGAGCGCCATGGGGATGAGCCGTCTGGCGATACCAAGATCGGTCTTCCCACTGGTCAGATCCCGATTGTTAATACCGAAAATCGTACCTCCTGCGGCGAATGCCTTTTCCATATCCTTTTCATTATGCGTTTCGACCAGCGCGGGGAGTCCCAATTCCTTCCCCAACTCAAGAAGATCGGCTAAGTGGTTTTTATCCAGCCAGGTTGCGATGAGAAGAAACCCATCCGCGCCAAAAGCCCTAGCCTCGTAAACCTGATACTCATCGAAAATGAAATCTTTCCGTAAAAGAGGCGTTTCAACACACTCCCGCGCCTTTTCAAGTGTCGACAGACAGCCACCAAAATAACTGGATTCCGTAAGGATAGAAAGAACCGCCGCGCCATTATTCGCATAAGTTTTGGCGATTTCCGCCGGGTCTACGTTAGCCCTCAATTCACCTTTGAACGGAGTGCGGGGTTTGATCTCAGCAATGATGCGTGAGCCGCCATTTGGCGTGCCCTTATCCGGCTGAAGTACCTGCTCAATATTTCTAACCTTGTGGCTCTTGTCAGCCATACGGGTCTTGACATCCGCCAGCGCCAACTGCCGCTTGACGCTACCGAGCTCCACCTTTTTATCCGCGAAAATTTTATCAAGTATATTGGACATTGATTCAATAACAAATTCAGGAAAGTGGCATTATAGCGCTTTATCCTCTGGGTCGCAAAAGGAAAGAATATCAACAACTTGTAATATTAAACAGGAGCTCCTGGGTTGATCATAGAACCAAATGGTTTCTACCTCATCAAACCCTTTAGTAGATCTGATGAATGGTAAAATAGTGCGGTTTTTCCCGCCTCTCTTAAAACACAACCATCAACAGTCTTAACAGAAACACTGAGAAATAACTGAAAATCAGAAGAGCCTGGAACCTTCCATGAACTGCCATTTTCCCTGTTGTTCTGCGCCGGCTGTATGGATGCCTTTCACACCTTGGCCGCCGACCGGTTGATTGAGGCCACTGCTGATGACATCGACCTCATACCTTTCACCTGGGCAATATGTAGACTCTTCAACGCACTCATCCGGTAACCGGAGTATCGTTATTAATGGTAAAGGAGAAGAGGGAAACCGGAGAGGAGGATACACGGTTACCTATTTTTGACTTACTCGGCAAAGGTCTTCAAGCTTTTTTTCGGCGGCCCCTGTGTCGATAGCCTGACGGGCAATGTGAATGGCATCATCAAGAGTTTCCACCTTTCCTGCTGCAATGATAGCCGCTGAAGCGTTCATCAAAACGATATCGCGTTGCGGTCCTTTTTTCCCAGACAGTACATCCTTCAATATCTCCGCGTTTTCTTTTGGACTACCCCCCACCAAATCTTTCGGATCACAAGCGTGCAACCCAAAGCTGTCGGGCCGTACCAGGTATTCCTTAACCTTTCCCTTGACCAGTTCGCATACCCTGGTTTCACCGGTCAAGGTGAATTCATCCAGACCGTCATACCCTGAGACCACAAAAGCATGACGACTTCCCAGTTGCTTCAATACATTGGCAATTTGCTCCAGTCGACTGGAGTCGTAAATACCTATCACCTGGGCGTGTGCTCCTGCCGGATTGGTCAAAGGACCCAGCAAGTTAAAAATGGTACGGAATCCGAGTTCCTTTCTCACTCCGGCGGCGTGTCGCATAGCTCCGTGCATGAGTGGAGCGAAGAGGAATCCGATACCCACTTCATCGATACATAATTCAACGGTTGCTATCTCCGCTTCGATATTAACGCCGAGGCATTTCAGCACATCAGCGCTTCCGGAACGGCTGGAGACAGCCCTGTTGCCGTGCTTGGCAACGGTAATACCCGCGCCAGCCACGACAAAAGCGGCGGTGGTGGATATGTTAAACGTGTCGGCGCCGTCGCCACCAGTACCGCAGGTATCAACAACCGTGTCGGCTTTAACATTCAGCCGTTTCGCTTTTTCGCGCATAACCCGTGCCGCACCGACAATCTCCGAAACACTTTCCCCTTTGATACGAAGTGCCGTCAGAAAAGCCCCCAACTGAGAACTCTCCGCATGGCCCTCCATAATTTGGGTCATGACCAAAACCATTTCATCTTCGCTCAGGTCCGTTTTATCGATGATTTTATTTAGCGCTTCAAGGATATTCATAAAATAATTTAATTTATCCAGGTCAGTCCACCGGCATCTCTAGAAAATTCTTGAGCATGTCTTTACCGCTGGCAGTGAGGATCGACTCAGGATGAAACTGCACGCCCTCAACAAACATTTCCTTATGCCTTATTCCCATGATCTCTCCATCGTCACTCGTAGCGGTGATTTCGAATCCATCGGGAACCGTATTTTTATCCAACACCAGCGAATGATAGCGCGTTGCTTCAAAGGGGTTGGGTAAGCCTTTGAACAAATTCCTGTCATCATGTGTCACCATTGACGTTTTGCCATGCATCAGTTTTCCGGCCTTAATTATTTTTCCGCCAAAGGCACGGGAGATCGATTGATGCCCGAGACAGACTCCCAATAGAGGAATTTCCCCGGCGAAATAAGATGCCGCCTCGATAGAAATACCTGCCTTCTCCGGCGTACAAGGTCCAGGTGATATGACGATCCTTTCAGGTTTCATCTGCTCTATCTCTTTAAGCGTTATTTTGTCGTTACGGTGAACCACAACATCCGCCCCCAACTCTCCCAGGTACTGAACCAGGTTGTAGGTGAACGAATCGTAGTTGTCGATCATCAATATCATCGGACGAGTCCTTTCTCGGCCAGCTCAATCGCTTTGAGCAGTGCCCTGCCCTTGCTCATGGTTTCTTCAAATTCATTTTCAGGAACCGAGTCGGCGACAACACCCGCGCCCACGCCAAGGTAAGCAGTATCCTCTTTAATCAAAAGAGTACGAATAGCAATTGCGGTATCCATATTGCCGCTGAAACTTATGTATCCGACCGCCCCACCGTAGAGTCCCCGCCGTGTGGGCTCCAGTTCCTCAATAATTTCCATAGCACGAATCTTGGGCGCACCGGATAAAGTACCTGCCGGAAACGTCGCGGCCAGAACATCATAACTATCGAGTCCGTCTTTCAACCTGCCTTGCACATTGGAAACGATATGCATAACATGAGAGTAGCGCTCAATAATAAACTGTTCGTTGACCACAACACTACTCGTTTCAGCCACGCGGCCTACATCGTTGCGACCAAGGTCAACCAGCATGATATGTTCCGCCAGCTCCTTTTCATCGCTAAGGAGATCCTTTTCCAAAGCCTGATCTTCCTCCTCCGATTGTCCTCGCTTGCGAGTTCCAGCAATGGGTCGGACCTCAACCTTATCCCCTTCCAGGCGCACCAGAATCTCGGGTGACGAACCGACAACCCTGATATCACCAAATTTTAGATAGTACATGTATGGTGATGGATTAATCGTTCTCAACGCCCGGTAAATGGTGAACGGGTCTTTGCTGATCTTAAATTTCAATCGTTGCGCAAGAACCACCTGTATCGCATCGCCTTCAAGAATATATTCCTTGATTCTCTGAACAGCATCTTTATATTGCTCTTTCTCAAAATTAGATTCAATGCGGGTTTGCTTTTCAGAGTTATCCACCCCCTCGTCATGAACCGTGGCGGGAAGGTCGGCTCTCAATTTATTCTCTATCACCGCAATATTTTTGGCGGCCTGATTATATGCTTCCACCGCATCATCGTTTTTCACATGGACATTGGAAACGATCTTGATCGTTTGCGCGACATTATCAAATATCAACAAATTATCGGTAATGATGAATCGAGCATCAGGAACATTAAGGTCGTCTTCCGTATCCTGCGGCAATTCCTCAAAGGAACGGACCATGTCGTAACCGATAAACCCAACCGCACCTCCAGAAAAACGGGGCAGACCAGTCACCTCCACCGGCTCATATTCTGCCAGAATATCTTTAAGTCCGGTCATGGGATTCCCGTCTGTGATCTCTCTTGTTTCTGTATGACCGTTATTTTCTACCGTGACCTTGTTTCCTTTTAAACTGATGATGATTTTTGGATCACATCCAAGGAAACAATATCGCGCCCACTTCTCCCCACCTTCCACACTTTCGAACAGAAAGGAATACTCGCCTCCGCTTATTTTCATATAAGCAGAAACGGGTGTATCCAGGTCAGCGAGGATTTCCTTGTAAACGGGAATCAAGTTGCCCTGTTTGGATTTTTCTTTAAATTCTTCTAGCGTGGGTTTCAGCATAAGTTTGAGGTCGCAAATAGCCTGAAATAAGCAAACCTAAAGGTTTACCCTACATAGTCAAAAGCTATGGTTTCGTAGGGCAAGGCTTCAGCCTTGCGGCAATATGGTCCAGAAAAGCTCAACCTGCTGGTTTTATGACATTACTATAGGGGTGTCAAGGCATTTACCAGAATGAAATAGGCCTTACCACAGCCTCGAAACTATTCGCAGGCCGACCAGTCTTCTCCACTCCAGTGAAGGATGAGTCCATTATCACCGACGGCGTACATATTTTCTTCGGAACTCCCCCAGAGAGCGGTGAGGTATTCTTCCGTATTCGATTCAATACGAGTCCATTGTTCTCCGTCATTGAACATGATCATTCCCAGGTCACCGACAGCGAAAACCATTTCTTTGGAAGGACCCCATACATCAAGAAAGAAATCCATCGTTCTTGTGGGCATTTCTGTTATGTCACGACCATTGAATTTAAAAATGATTCCATCCGACCCGCAAATGTACATATCATCCGGACCAAATCCATAGAGTCCGTAAAACTCGTGACCCGAGTTAACGGTGAGGCGCACCCATCGATCATCTTCCTGATGCAAAATGAGCCCATCATATCCAACCGCATATATTCCGCCTTCGGGGCATCCCCAAAGCCGGGTGATATCCACCTCGGTTCCTGTCTGTAAAAACTTCCACTCACTGCCATCATAGCGAAGAATCCGACCAAGGCGCGCGCAGGCATAGATCTCGGTTTCAGACAGACCAAATAGTCCATTCATAGGCGGTAGTTTTTCTGTTTCCTGCACTGACCATTCTTTACCGTTGTAGTGAAGGATTCTGCCATCGGTAACAACAGCAAACACGTTGTCCGGCGCGGAACCCCAAATATTTTTCACCGCCCAGCTACCATTGAGGTTCATAGAGGTCCACTTACCGCCATCAAAGTGAAGCATGGTTCCTTCGGCCCCGCCGACAAAGATATTATCCTTGCCAAAGCCATAAATCGAAAGCAGATGGTTTTCTGTCAAGCCCGACATTTACCCGTTCCCTCCCAATGACATATCGATCCATTGTTCTCCATCGTAACGGATCACAAGACCGTCATCACCGACCGCATACACACAGTCCGAACTCAAGCCGCGCACCTTGGTCAAATATTTTTCAGTTCTCGCATCCATAGGAGTCCATGACTTGCCATCGTAATGAAGTATGGTTGCGTTATCCCCCACAGCGAAAATATCTGTGGAGGAAGAACCCCATATACCTAACAGATATTCTTCTGTTCCCGATTCCATCGATACCCACTCCCCTTCTTCATTCCCATCATAATGAAGTATGGTTCCATGTGAGCCTGCAATGTAGACATCATTGGCGGCAAACCCCCAAACGCCATACAGAGAGACTTCTTCTTCAGTCAATTCATCACGCCGCTGAAATTGTTTTCCATCGTAGAATCTATAAGTTCCCTCACCGCCTACTGCATGAATGTTATTGATATCCGCTCCCCACATGCAGAACAGATCATGAATGGTATTAGGTTCGCGGTAATGCCACTTTTCCCCGTCCCAGAACAGAAGGCGGCCCCCCACTCCATAAATAAACATGTTATTACTGTCAAATCCGTAAGCGGCGTTTAAAGAGTCATACCCTCCCGTGTCAATCTGAGTCCATACTTTGCCATCGTAATGAAGCACAACACCGCCTACACCCACCGCGTATATATTATTTTCATCGGACGCCCAGATACCCATCAGCGGATTACTATTTTCAGTGCTGACTGGAAGCCATTCCGCGCCATCGTAATGCTGGGGAATACCATCCTTTCCCACCACATAAATACTGTCTTCCTGGAATACCCACAGATCCAGCAAATCGGGTTGTTCACCTATAAACATGCGCCTCTTGTTCTTTAAATCAGTAACAAATAATTAGCGCCAAGCTTAACACTTGACTCGTCTCTGGCTCAGCACTTATCTATACAAATTAAAAAAGGGACTCCTCACATTGCATGGAGGACCCCCCTTATCAACACTTCCCGCCCTTGCGAGCCCAATGGACCGGCACACTGCCAAACCAAGGGCAATAAATAGTATCCAAAAAAATGATTTTAATGCTCTGCCATCGCAGGACGAAATACAACCTTGGTCAAATTCGGCAGGTTCTTGGAGTTTTGAATTAATTCCTGAACCTCTTCACTGATGTCATTGTGAATCAAGATCAACGTTTCAAGGTTGGTAAGATATTTTGATTCCGCCAAGGCCTGACCGCCTTCGTCACCCAGTTCTGTTTCGTAAAGGTCAAGTAACTTCAAATTTTTGAAATTTTCAGAATTCGCTATCAGTTTCGCCCCCTCCGTTCCAATCGGATTGTATGTCAACGTCAACTGCTCCAATTGGGTGAGTGTTTTGGAGTTTCCCATGGCCTCGATTCCTTCAGCCTCAATATAATTCCAGTTTAGATTAATCTCAGTCAACTTAGTGAGGTTGGGTGAATCTGCCAACGCCCGGGCACCAAGGTTCCCTATATCGTTCCGGTATAAAGTGAGCAAATTGAGTCGTGTGAGGTATTTTGATTCAACTAATATTTTAGTGCCCTCATCACCGAGCTGATCACCCACCCAGAGGGAAACCAAATTAGCCAGGGTTTTTGATTCTGCCAACGCCCTTGCACCCTCTACCCCGATCTGGTTATCACTCATGACAAGTTCAGACAAATTGAGCAGGGTTTTTGATTTGGCCATTTCCTTAACGCCTGCATCGGTGATCTGGTTCTTGAACATATTGAGCGCAGTGAGATGCTTAAGATTCTCGCAGTCAAGAATCGCCTGCAAACCTTCATCGCCAATAGTGTTAAATTCCAAAAACAAGGCGGTAACACCTTTGAGCTTATCAGACTTTACAATCAGCTTGATATCATCATCTTCCAATTCACGTTCTCGAAGATCGAGTTCGCCTTTTTCAATATTTAATCCTTCATCAATCAGCTGATCTAAATCGCCCTGAGTTTTTTCAGTCATCCCAATCCTTTTAAAAGAATCTTTTCATATATAGTAATTTTGCATGAACTCGGTATTCTATGGAACTGAATATTTTTGTAAAGCCAAAATTGCGATATAGTGGCAATCTTTATCAGTTTTATGCTAAACATCCCTTTAAATTAAAAATTTTTAATCTTCACATATAAGAAGTTTCTATTATGATTAAAGCAAGTTATCTAACAAAGTAATGTGAACGAAACAATAAACTGGAGCTATCATACCTAATCAATGACTCAACAAATTGAAGAAATTACGCATCAGGTCAAGCAAGCGGGCGAGTTTATCCCCACGCTTCTCAGCGAAATAGAAAAGGTCATCGTTGGTCAAAGCTACCTTACTGAGCGGCTCATTTTAGGTCTTCTTACCGGAGAGCACATCCTGCTTGAGGGTGTCCCTGGCCTGGCAAAAACCACTTCAGTGAATACACTGGCTCAAACGATCCACGCTAAATTTAAACGAATACAATTCACGCCCGATTTGCTCCCGGCCGACCTTCTCGGCACCCAGATTTTCCAACCCAAAACTGGCGAATTCACCGTGAAAAAAGGCCCGCTCTTTGCCAACATCATATTGGCGGACGAAATCAATCGGTCACCTGCCAAGGTTCAAAGTGCCTTACTGGAAGCCATGCAGGAAAGACAAATTACCATTGGCGGGGAAACGTTTCCGCTGACCAAACCTTTTATGGTTATTGCAACTCAGAATCCAATCGAGCAGGAGGGAACCTACCCCCTCCCGGAGGCACAGGTCGATCGATTCATGCTGAAGTTAAAAATTGATTACCCGACCAAGGACGAGGAAAAAACCATCATGCAACGGATGGCCTCTAACAATAGTAATTATAAAGCCCAAACCGTTTTACAGCCTGAAGCTTTAATCAAAACTAGAGACGTGATCGATTCCATCTATATCGATGACAATCTGGAAAACTATATTCTCAATCTGGTAGCGGCAACAAGAAATCCGGCGGCACAGAATTTACCAGATCTGGCCAACATGATTCAATATGGGGCGTCACCCCGTGCGTCTATATTCCTGCACCGCCTGTCAAAAGCATACGCCTTCATGCAGGGGCGCGGATTCGTCGTGCCTCAGGATATCAAGTCAATTGGATTAGATGTGTTGAGGCATCGGGTCATCCTCTCTTACGAGGCGGAGGCGGAGAATGTATCTCCTGATGATGTCCTTAAGAAAATTTTTGACACCGTTGAAGTTCCATAGACTGCTCGGCCGCTCGGCGCGGTGCCAATAAAAATCTGCTAGGCGTAGAGGGCCAACAGGATGCTTTGAGACCGTCAGGACAAAAAAATACACATGCCTCGTAAACCGAGACCGAATACATATTAACGTACCGTTATTGCCCCCACGGCTAGTGGTGATATGAATTTATTTTCAAAAATTATTGAAGGGTTCAAAGCGCCGCCGCCATCGGCTCCGGAAAAAGATATTTCCCCGGAACTCATGCAGAAAATCCGCTCTATCCAGATTAAGACCGGACATTTAGTGACCGACCTGATGGCGGGTGAGTATGTATCGGCGTTCAAAGGCCGGGGAATGGAATTCAACGCGGTGCGTGAATACGCTCCAGGCGATGACGTGAGACTCATCGACTGGAATGTAACGGCTCGCATGGGGCAACCTTTCATCAAGGAATTTAAGGAAGAGCGAGAACTTACGGTCATGCTCATCGTTGATGTCAGTTCCTCAGGTGAGTTTGGTTCCGCCGGAAAATTTAAAAATGAAGTTTCCGCCGAGGTGGCCTCCATTCTAGCTTTTGCCGCAATTCGTAACAACGACAAAATTGGGCTCATCGTATTTTCCGATAAAATTGAGCACTATATTCCACCCAAAAAAGGCAAAGCGCATATATGGAATATCATTCGAACTATCCTCAACTTCCAGCCGGAAGGAAGAGGCACGGACATCAACCTTCCGCTCGAATATTTATTGAAGATACATAAAAAGAAATGTGTGGCTTTTCTAATATCCGATTTCCAGGCCATCGGATATGAAACCAACCTCAAATTGGTCGAACAAAAACATGATCTGGTCGCAATATCGATCACCGATCCCAGAGAACTGCATCTCCCCACTGTAGGATATGTTCGCCTCCAGGACGCTGAATCGGGCGAAACGCTATTGGTCGATACTGGTGACAGGGAAATGATGAAACGTCTCACTCGCCATGAACGGGAACGGCGCGAAAAATTGAAGAAATCTTTTTATTCGGTCGGTGTGGATACCATTGAAATCGAAACGGACCGTTCGTTAGTTGAACCCATCACGCGCTATTTTAAAATACGCGAAAAAAGACACTAATGAGAGGTCACATAATAATTTTAAAATACGAGATAAAAGGCACTAAAAATGGATATTGACTCAAACAATCCAAAAACCGGACTGAGCAACAAGATCAAAATACCCATCATCATTTTGACCTTTCTCACGCTATGCGCGCTTGGCGCTTTATTTGTCAAAATTGCTACTTCGGTCGCCCCTGAAAAGGGTAAATCAGACCACTACCAGTATTTGCTAAGCGTTGGCGACAAGCTGAGAAACAACGGACTCAACGAGCAGGCCATTGAGCAATACATTTCATATCTAGATAAAGAAAATACGTCTGCCTTGGTCCATGCCAGAGTCGCTCATACCATAGGGGAACTTTACATGGAAATGAGCAACTGCCGGGAAGCGCTGCCCTGGCTGTTTCGTGCGGAAATCTATAGCGCTAAATACCAGCGGACCAACGAACTTAAAAATCACATCGACACATGCCTGACTCATATAAAATCTGCCGAACCCAAAAATCTCACCACAAGGTGAGCATTGGAAATAAGTTAATTTTAGCCCTGCTATATTTTTTATTATCTCCTTCTACCATCGCATGGGCCGATTCTCCCATTAACATTATGGCCGAGGTAGACAAGGGACAGGCCACTACGGGTGATATCATCACCTACACGATAACCTTATTGCACGATATGGAATTAAAACCATCCATGCCTGACTTTGGCGTTATCAATAGATTCGATATCCTGGAAAGTCAGGTCAGTGAACCACGCAAGGTTGAAAATCAGATCGAACAGATTTATTCGGTTAAACTCCGTGCCGATGAAATCGGGCAATTCACAATCCCGCAAATAACCATTCCCTTTGAAGTCACGACAATTGAATCGGCTAATCCTGTTCCGGGAGAAATCCGTTCACCGGAAGTATCTGTTGATGTCACATCTATCCTCCGACTTCAGGGCGAACCAACCGACATCCGTGACATTAAAGGAACTGTTGATGTTGACAGGGACTGGATGCCGTGGATTTTCTGGGGACTGAACCTGATACTATTGTTGGTTGTGTTGTATCTATTCTGGAAATACCGCAAGGCTAAGCACTCTCCGGCAATAGAAAAAACCCCTGTCTTGCCAATACACGAAGTTGCCTTGCAAGAATTGAATGCGCTGAATGACAAAGGACTCCTCCAACGGGGTGAAGCCAGGGAACATTTTTTTGAGTTGTCTGAAATATATCGCCGCTACCTTGGCGCAAGGTATCACTTTCCCGCACTCGACTCGACCACTGAAGAAATCACCAGATATTTAAAAAAGCAGAATGGGCTCGAACTCTCACTCCAAAATGAAGCGATTCGTATTCTCATAAAATCAGACCTGATCAAATTCGCAAAAGTCCCGGCGACACCTGGCTCTGATGAAATAGCATCGGTTCGGGAGTTTGTAACATCGACCCGTGAGCATTTAGAAATAGGACTTTATTCAAACTAATTATATCGTATGACCTTTTTTAGATTCGAAGATCCCTGGTTTCTATTACTACTGCTATTTCTGCCCATCATGGTGTGGCAGGAACGCAGAACCGTCACTGCTGTTAACTACTCATCTCTGACCGCTTTGAAAATGGTGCGTTCGCATCGTTCAGAAGTAATGGCGGCAATCCCCTCTTTTCTCCGGTTTATAGCGATCACCCTCTTCATAGTGGCATTTGCGCGACCTCAGGAAGGGCACAAAAAAACTGAAATCCTTTCAGAAGGTGTTGATATCGTCCTGGCTTTAGACACTTCGGGGAGTATGCGGGCACTGGACTTTAAAAAGGACGATGAGCCTGTCACGCGGCTCACTGTAGTAAAAGATGTGGTCGCCGAATTTATTGATGGTCGTGAAACTGATCGCATGGGAATGGTCGTTTTCGGCGGCGAAGCGTTTACGCAGTGTCCACTCACCCTCGACCATGACATTCTGTTCTCCTTCCTCGACAAACTTAAAATCGGCATGGCCGGAGACGCCACTGCTATAGGATCGGCAATTGGTATTTCTATTAAACGCCTGAAGGACCTGAAATCCAAATCCAAAGTCATCATTCTTTTAACAGACGGGCGCAACACCGCTGGGAAAATCACACCTCTTCAGGCGGCAGAGCTTGCCAAAACCTTTGGCATCAAAATCTACACCGTTGGAGTGGGCAAACGCGGCAAGGCACCGTTTTTAGTAGATTCACTTTTCGGCAAACGTCTCATTTACCAGAATGTTGATATCGATGAAGAAACGTTAACAAAAATATCGGAAATGACCGATGCAAAATATTTTCGCGCAACGGATCTGGAATCGCTAAAAGATATCTATGAACAGATAGACCAATTGGAAACATCCGAGGTCAGGGTTCTCGACCATTCGGAATATACTGAGATGTTTCATTACTTTCTTATCCCCGGACTATTCCTCCTACTCACAGAAGTTATAATTTCAAATTCTATTCTCCGGAGGATTCCCTGATATGCGTTTTGGTAACCCTGGATATTTCAATCTACTTTGGCTATTTGTTTTACTGATCGTATTTCTGGTCTGGTCTCACAAGAAAAAGAAACAATCTCTGGAACTATTATTGAGCGGCCCCCTGGTCTCCCGTCTGCTGGATCCGCTGGCATGGAAGCGTATGAAAACGGAGACGGCTCTCACCGCGTTGGCAATATTTTTTCTTATCCTGGCACTCACTCAACCTCGTTGGGGCTACCGGTGGGAAGACCTAACACAGGAGGGAGTGGATATCATCATCGCGCTGGATGTATCTAACAGTATGATGGCGCAGGATATCAAACCCAACAGGCTGGAAAGGGCAAAACACAAAATTGCAGACTTATTAAATATGCTCGAGGGAGACCGGATCGGACTGGTCGCATTCGCCGGAACATCCTACCTACAATGTCCTCTCACCCTGGATTATTCGGCGGCGCATATTTTCCTGAGTGCAATCGACACCCAACTCATCCCGGTGCAAGGCACAGCAATCGGACACGCCATCCGCACTTCTGTCAAAGCATTTAATGAACAGGATACGCAAGCACGAGCCATTATCCTCATCACTGATGGCGAGGACCACACAGGCGATGCGCTTCCATCAGCAAAATGGGCGAAGGAACAGGAAACTAAAATCTTCACGATAGGAATTGGCAGGGAAATCGGCGCGCCTATCCCCAGTTCTGAGCCTGGGACATCCGGATTTAAAAAAGACAAGGATGGAGAAGTGGTTCTGACCAAACTCGATGAAACCACTCTCCAGCAAATAGCTTTGGAGACAGGTGGGAGTTATGTTCGCTCTGTTACCGGTGATATGGACCTGCAAAAAATTTATCTGGAAAACATAAAACACAAGGTTGAAAAAAAGTTGGTCAAAACAGAGCGGCGACGAATCTGGCTGGAAAGGTTTCAGTTGATGGTCTTTGCCGCACTGCTCTGCCTCACGATTGGCTACGCCCGCAAAAAACTCCCCCCTCCCGGAAAAATCTGATAAAATGATCGGAGTTGGTACTTCCTGGCTTTGCTTGACAAGAGAGTTTGTAGATGCCATATGTTCTTAAGACGGCAGTCTTAAGGTAGAAGTTTTTCAAGATGGGTCTTTATTCGATGAATATGATCCTTATAATTAATAAATCAAATTTTTAGAGGAAATACAGCAATGCACGAAGAACAAGTCAGAACCGCCAGTATGGATTCCGTTGCCGCAGAACAACAGCGGTTCATGGTACGCGTTTATAACTGGATGGGCGCCGGACTCGGCATCACTGGCTTCATGGCCTATTATATTGCCAACAGCCAAACCTTGTTCAACATACTCATGGGTAATCCCATCCTGCCTATTGTGCTTGTAATTGCTCAGTTGGGGCTGGTCTTCTGGCTGGCTTCCAGAGTCATGCAGATGAGTGTGAGCCAGGCCACGGGTGTCTTTTTTCTTTACGCGGGGCTTACCGGCATCACCTTTTCGACCTTGCTTGTCGTTTATACCGCTTCGTCCATCACCTCAACTTTTCTGGTGACGGCTGGAACTTTCGGCGCGATGAGTTTTTATGGCTACACCACAAAAAAAGACCTGACTTCAATGGGCAGTTTTTTGTTCATGGGTCTCATCGGTTTGATCATTGCCTCAGTCGTTAACATTTTTATGCAAAGCTCGATGATGCAATGGATCATTTGCTGTGCCGGTGTGCTGATCTTTACTGGACTGACCGCGTACGATACGCAGAAGATCAAGGAAATGAATATCCTTGGAAACGAAGGCACCGATGAAGATACCAAGGAAGCGATCCGGGGTGCACTGACTCTGTATCTCGACTTCATCAACCTCTTCATCATGCTCCTGCAACTCATGGGCGATAGAAGATAAAGCACTACCTGATATCCCTCTCCCCAGCGAGGGAGAGAGTGTGGGTGAGGGGGCTTTTATATGTTACCCGCTACCCCAGAATATAATCATAGACAAATTATTATTTGCAAATCATGAAAACCTCTTCCCATTATTGGGAAGAGGTTTTTTAATACCTGCAGTGGGGAATCCCAGTGGAGGGATTAGCTGATCGCTCCCTGGGCTTTAATGGTATAGGTCGTGGAACTTTGGCTGTGGGAGGTGGTGGAGCTGAAGTCTGAGAGATCGCCAGACGCGGTGGCAGTCACGCTTGGTGAAGCGGTGAACCCGTAAGTGGTATTAGTTGTCAGGGTACAGTCGTTGTCGGAAATGGTATCGTGCCAGTACAGCTTGCATGTCAGGTAGATGTCTTGCAAGCTGGCTTTGGAATGCGCGTCATTGGCCCGGGTCTTGAACTGGGTGTATTTGGATGTGGCGATGACTGCCAGAACCTCGATGATCGCTATGACGATCAGTAGCTCAATCAGCGTAAATCCGTTTTTATTCCCCGAAATTTTTCTTACCATGGTCCACTCCTTGATGGGTGACCTTAGCGCAAACTTATTTAATGCCCGTCAATTATAAACTTTATTTCCCTATATCAGCAAAACATATTTTTTCTCCTGCCTTGACAAAGTCTCTTTTCAATTCCATTTATTAACTAGAAAGCAGTTGACCGGTCTCCTGCAGAGATGACTAGCTATGAAAACTATTTGCTCCAGGTCTGACCTGGAAAGGAGATGAATGCTATGAAATTCCAAAACCTTGTTCCAACACGCAGTAACTCGTACAACTCACCCGCTCGCTATGACCAGATCGGTTCCTTTTTTAACGATGGCGATATGGATCGATTATTTAACCATTTGAGCAGAGACTTTTTTAACAGTCCTTCTTTCGATTTTCGACCCGTTCTCGCGAACAGTTGTGTTCCTAGAGTGGATGTCACGGAATTTGAAAATGAGTTTCTAATCTCCGCTGAACTGCCTGGAATGGATGAGAAAGATATCGATATTACCGTGGACGATGGCGTTGTCACACTCAAGGGTGAGAAGAAGATGGAGAAGGAGGACCAACAGAGGGAATACTACCGGGTAGAACGGTCTTATGGTTCTTTCCAGAGAAGTTTTCAGATCCCGGAATCAGTCGACCCTGACAAGATAGACGCTTCTTTTACTAATGGTGTGTTGACGGTTAAAATGCCGAAAGCTCCAGAAGAGAAAAAAGAAGTTAAGAAGATTTCTATTAATTAGTACTGAATGTCATGCTGAGCCTGTCGAAGCACACACCTTATTTAAACGGTTGTTACCCTTCGACTGGGCTCAGGGCGACCTTTCATCAAGCATTCCGCAGGGTATCTATCGCTTCGGCGTAATCGTTGCTATTGAAAATAGCGGAGCCGGCTACGAGGATACTGGCTCCCGATTCTTTAATGTCCCCCGCGTTATCTGGTTTCACTCCACCATCCACCTGCAGTTCAATCTCATCTTCGTAATTACTCATGATATCGCTCAGGTTGGATATTTTATCCAACATGGAGGGTATGAAAGACTGCCCACCGAATCCAGGGTTCACCGTCATAAGAAGCACCATGTCGAGTTCGTGCAAAACTTCTTCCAGACTCGATAGAGGAGTGGCAGGGTTGAGCACCACACCGGCTTTAACCTTATGCTCGCGAATAAGTTGCAGGGTTCGGTTGAGATGTGGACAGGCTTCGGCATGCACCGTCAGAATATCTGCTCCCGCCTCGGAAAAAGATTTTATATAGCCGTCTGCGTTCTCAATCATCAAATGCACATCAAGCGGGAGATCTGTGACTTTGCGGATGGATTCGACAACGGGTGGACCAATGGTGATATTGGGCACAAAATGCCCATCCATCACATCCACATGAATCCAATCCGCTCCAGCGTCTTCAACAGCCTTAATTTCATCACCCAGTCTGCTGAAATCCGCTGACAATATGGAAGGAGCGATTTTGGTCATAATTCATTTCCTGAAATAATAAGTACGGGAATTAAAAACGGATGACTACCTGGACTGCACCTCCAATGGAACCAGAGTGCCTTGTAATTTGTGGAGCATAGCACAAGGAAATGGAAAAGTTCCATGCAATTTATCAGGTCTGGAACTCACTGAAAGACTGGCGTTTATAGTCACCATACTTTATAATAAGGAAATTCGTTCTCTAACCTATTCAACGGGTGATGCAAATGTCCGCAGTGACCGAACAAGTTCGGGAGAAATTTCGCAACGTGTTGATGTTTGATCAAAACATGTTGATCCTCGCTGCTTTACTCGGATTCCTCGCTGGATTCGCCTCGACTTTTTTTCGCTGGATGATCGAATTCTTTGGATCTGTTTTTTCTGTCAAGGGATTTTTCATAACAGGAATACCTCCGCAAATGTATCCGTTCCTGCTCCCGCTCATGCCTATGGTGGGCGGATGTTTCATTGGACTCATTTGCAAATTTTTCCCGAACGCGGTGAAAGAGAACGGTGTACACAAGGTCATGTACGCGGTCGCCTTGAATGACGGTAAAGTACGCAAACGCACCATCACCTCTTGTGCTGTCACCTCATCAATAACGATTGGCTCTGGCGGTTCGGCGGGGAGAGAAGGTCCCACGGTTCAAATTGGCGCGGCCGTGGGTTCAACACTTGGACAATGGCTTCATCTATCAACTGAAAGAGTGCGTGTGCTGGTTGGATGCGGCGCGGCCGCCGGCATAGCGGCCTCCTTCAACGCTCCATTGGCGGGTGTGCTGTTCGCGCTAGAGATTGTCCTGGGCGATTTCACCATCCACACTTTCAGCCCTATCATCATAGCATCCGTAATCGGCACGGTAACAGGGCGCGCTCTGGAAGGTAACGAAGTTACTTTTGACGTGCCCGTGCACGAGCTTGTGCATCCAACAGAAATTATTTTTTATCTGGCCCTCGGAATGCTATGCGGGGTAGTAGCTCGGCTATTCACGTTCATTTATTTTTATGCCCAGCAAATATTTGAAGAAAAAATAAATATTCCCGACTACTTCAAACCAGCGCTCGGCGGATTCATAGTCGGCATGATATCCATTTTTCTACCTCAGATTCTTGGCAATGGATATGACTATATGGAACAGGCGTTGACTGGACAAATGTTCTGGGGCTTGGCTTTTCTCCTGGTATTCATGAAAATCATGTGCACTTCCATTACCCTGGGGTCTGGAGGAATGGGAGGAGTGTTCGCCCCTTCCTTGTTTATAGGAGCCATGCTCGGAACAGCCTTTGGCAGTACTATTCATGGGGTGTTCCCAACTCTGACTGCTTCTGCTGAAACTTATTCTGTCGTAGGGATGGGAGCGGTTGCCGGGGCTGTCATGCAGGCCCCTCTGACCAATATCCTCATGCTGTTCGAACTGACAAACGATTATACTTTGATCCTTCCGATCATGGTATCTTGTATCGCCTCCTCGTACACCTATCAGAGGTTCACCAAACATTCCATCTATGTTCAATATCTATTGAATAGAGGGATCAATATTCGTCATGGCCGGGAAGTTTCAATCATGAACTCCATCAAGGTACGTGATGTGATGAATACCGAGTTCACAACCATCGCCCAGGAAATGCCTTTTCGCAAAATCCTCGAAACCATATCCTACTCAAAAAACTTCTATTTCCCGGTCCTAGACAACAAGGGAGATATGACAGGAATTCTTTCTTTTTCAGACATTCGTGAAATGATGTTCGAAGAACAACTCGGCGACCTTCTAGTGGCAGGAGAACTGGCAACTCACAAGGTACTGGCTCTAACACCAGAACAAAACTTGAATCAAGCGATGGAGTTGTTTACCCAGCTGGATGTTGACCAGCTTCCGGTGGTGAGACATGATGACAAGGTCAAAGTTATCGGCATGATCACCCGTGGCGATGTCATGGCTTCCTATAACCGCGAAATCCTTGTCACTGGATTCGAACGATGAGTCAAGGATCAGCCTTTTATTTACCCAGCAATCTTCTTCCCGGGTTTTCGCTCCAGAATATCAAAGATGATTTTACCCAGTAATCGATGACCGATGGCGTTGGAATGACAGCCATCAGGGAACAAAACTGCGTACAATTCATTAAACCCTGAATCTAACAGGTTGTCAGCATAAGGCGCAAAATCAATGTCTCAGATTAATGTTTTTGAGCAAGAGGGAATTACCAACCACAGAAACCGAGCTGAATGCCATTGCCAAAGCGGCATACACTGGCTTGAGCAAAATTCCAAACACGGGATATAACAGTCCTGCGGCAATCGGTATACCCAGGCTATTATAGAAAAATGCCCAAAAAAGATTTTGTTTGATTTTTTTCATCGTCCGATTACTCAGTTCAATTGCATCCGCCACCGCTCTAAGATCGCTGGTCATGAGTGTTATATCAGATGCTTCCATAGCCACATCGGTACCCGACCCGACCGCAATTCCTACATCGGCACGGGCAAGTGCCGGAGCATCATTGACCCCATCCCCTATCATAGCTACTAAAAGCCCCTTCGCTTTCAATTGTTCCACCTCATCAGCTTTATCACCAGGAAGCACTTCAGACAACACCATCTGAATATCCAACTGATCGGCAATGGTTTGAGCCGTGTAACGATTATCACCCGTGATCATTCCAACTTTCAGGCCAAGGCCCATCAGACGTTCTACCGTTTCCCTGGCATGCGACCGTAAAGTGTCTGCTGTTGTTATAACTCCAACTACTTTTTTATCGACCGCTAATATCATAGGTGTCTTGCCCTGCCTGGCAAATCCCTCCAAACGCTCTTCCCAGTGCACCACATCGATATCATTTTCATTCATCAGATTTGCATTCCCTAAAACTATTTCCCGATGATTCAATACGGCACGGACTCCAAATCCGGGCAAAGCCTGAAAATCCGATATATTCTCCAGCCTTAAATTTCTTTTTTTAGACTCACTGACGATAGCCTCTGCTAGGGGATGTTCAGATCCTTTTTCAAGTGAGGCCGCGTATGTCAACAACTGGTCCACGGAGAATTCTGTATCTGCATCCAGAATCACATCATCCAACTTCGGGGTTCCTTCAGTAAGGGTTCCTGTTTTGTCAAAAAGTACCACATCCAGTTTACCAACCGACTCCAGAACCTCCCCGCCCTTTATAAGTATTCCAAACTCTGCTCCTTTCCCGGTACCTACCATGATGGCCGCAGGTGTCGCCAGCCCTAGAGCACACGGACAGGCTATGATCAAAACGGATATAAATGTCATGAGAGCAAATACAAACGGAGAAGTCGGAAGGTCCAGAGATCCACCTAAAATCCACCAACCCAAAAATGATAATGTTGCAATCATTATCACGACAGGCACAAAAACACCTGCAACCTTATCTGCCAGTCTCTGTACAGGAGCTTTGGAGCCTTGTGCTTCCTCAACCATCGAGATGATTTGCGCGAGAACAGATTCCTTACCCAGGCGTGTCGCCCGCATCTTGAAAAATCCGGTTTTATTAAGAGAGCCTCCGACAACAGACTCGCCTGATATTTTATCCACAGGAATACTTTCACCGCTGATCATAGACTCGTCAACTGAAGAAGAACCCTCGATGATTGTTCCATCAACAGGAACTTTTTCACCCGGCCTTACAATCACAATATCTCCCGCCACCACATCGGCAATAAGAATATCTATCTCAGCGTCGCCCCGCTCGACTTTAGCTGTCTTAGGTTGCAGACCTATCAGTTTACGGATGGCACTTGATGCGTTTGATTTGGCCCTTGCTTCCAGCAATCGACCCATCAGCACCAAAGCAATGATCATGACAGAAGAATCAAAGTAAACGTCCACGCTTTCAAAAATTCCGGGCAATACGGTCAGAAATACGCTGTAAAAATATGCGGCCGATGTCCCCACAGCGATGAGCGTGTTCATATCAGAATAACCGTGCCTGATCCCTGTCCAGGCACCCCGATAAAAAACCAAGCCCGCCCAGAACTGGACTGGCGTTGCCAGTATCAACAATAATAAATTATGCTCAGAAGACCCTGGCCCGGGAAGAAAACTCTGCACCCATTCCATGCCTGAAAACACAATGGCAATCGCCACTAATGCGCTGGAAGTGAACCGTCTCTTGAGATTATCTATTTCACTGGCATGACGCTGATCTTCCGATTCAACTTCTTCCGCTTTCGACTCTCCATAGGACGGAACTTCGAACCCCAGTTTTTCAATGACTTCATGAATTCCTGTCTCTGTCACCTTGCTCGAATCATAATCAATGGAAGCCTGCTCTGCTCCAAAATTGACTCCAACCTGACTCACACCCTCCAGACCCGCCACCTTTTTCTCTATTCTGGATGCGCAACTGGCACAACTCATCCCTCTAATAGGCGTGATAAGTCTTTTTAAACCGGATGAAGTTTTATCTACTGTTACCATGAGAATCTCATGCTATGATTTTAGGAATGATACATACGAAATTTTCCTGCTACCCCTATTATAAGGCCAGAAAATAAGGGAGGAATGGTTATTTCTTGATAAATAAAGACCTGAGGGTAATAATACCGTAGGAAAGAAAAAGAATGGCGATAAGTCCGCTGGAAAATGAGTTCTCAGCCACTGCACCAGAAAACCAGTAGAGCCCCACACTACTGAGAATAGCTCCAACGATAAAAAACCCAAAAAGATTCAGGAAAGATAAATGGCCTTTTGAGGCAGTGCAAACCTTCTCACGTCTTTGTTTGAGTTGCCAGCGCCAGCGAAGAATATAATATGTCTGCCGCATCCATGAAATAAGCCCAGCATCCTCAACCACACTGGTCCGGCAGTACATACAATTCTTATCCGAGTCACGGTTCGGAAAACCACAATTGAGGCATAACCGGATTTCAGGTTTGTGATGAAGCAGGGCCGGTTCTTTTTTAGGCTTGTCCATAAATATACCTGGCTTGAAAAAAACAAGTCTCCTATCGGCGATCTGACAACTCTATTTAAATAAAATTCAAAGCTTTGAGATTATTCCGAAATTTTATATCTATCATTTTCACCTGTCAATATGCAAGAGCCTAAATCGGCTCATGGGGAAATACTCTTAAACTACTTTTTCAGGATGTTTGTTTGTTCTGATCAACAATGATTGATATTATAGAATCAAATACATATAATTCCTCTTCAATTAATTTCACCCCGTAATGGAGATCCGCATAATGAAACTGGTCGTAGCCCTGATAGCAGGATTTATTTGCATATTTCCGGCAGTAGGATTTGCCAGTCCCTCTGCTTCCGCTCCGCCGGAAGGAATGGTTCATATTCCCGGAGGAACTTATCCAATGGGCAGTCACAAGTCCTTGCTGGAACTGGACCCTGTAGATTTGTTCAACACAGATCGACACGCCCTGGGGCCTGAGAATCCAGCGCATAATGTGGAGCTGGAGCCATATTATATTGACATGTATGAAGTTACCCACGGCTCGTACATGAAATTTGTTGAAGCGACAAACGCTAAAAAGCCAAGGTTTTGGGATGATCCCGATTTTAACAGCCCCAACCAGCCCGTGGTGGGCGTAGCATGGAAAAGAGCTCAATCGTATTGTAAATGGAAAGGCGGTCGCCTCCCAACTGAAGCAGAATGGGAAAAAGCATCACGAGGAAAACGCTCCATCAATTATCCCTGGGGAAACGAAACTCCAGACAGCACCAGGCTTAACTATAACGAGGAGTTAAAAAAAACCGTTGCAGTGGGATCTTATGAGACGGGTAAGTCAGACTATGGGGTCTATGATCTGGCAGGTAATGTTGCCGAGTGGACCTATGACTGGCATCAGGCAGAATTTTATATATTCTCTTCGAAAGCTAACCCAGTGGGCCCCGAAAAAGGTCAGTACAAAGTGATACGTGGTGGCAATTGGAGAAACGATGCACAAGATGTGAATATGGTCTACAGAAACGCAACGATTCCATCTATCCGCAAAAAAACCCTGGGATTTCGCTGTGCCCAAAGCGCCGGCGCGACAGCACCTAATGAATACCCCACCCCTCATTAAACCAGCGGATTTTAAGCAAAAAAAAACCGGCAGAGCGGACGCTCTGCCGGCTATACTACCTGCTTAATTTATTTGGGAACAACATTGGAAGCCTGCGGACCTTTTTGCCCCATCGTTTTCTCAAACTCTACCTCTTGCCCCTCTCTGAGCGTTTTAAACCCATCCCCTTGAATAGCAGAAAAATGAACGAAACAATCTTCCCCATCCTCGGACTCGATAAAACCATACCCCTTACTGTCATTAAACCACTTTACTTTTCCTGCAGCCATACTGAACAACCTCCTACAAACAGGCGAGAAAGACAATCGAACCAAGCCCGAATCTCCATCCCGGTTGAAATGAGGTTGAGTAGTTGTCTGGATTAGACGGACACTCTAGTTTCCGTGTTATCCTGCAAGCGAGGCGTCAAAACCATCGCGTCACATTGACGACCTCAACCCTGTAAACCCAGCAATATTATCATATATTGAACCCATCTGCCAAAGCTAAATTTCCTGCCAGTGAATTATTTTAAACGGACAACCCACCTGGCAGGATAAATCAAAACTTAGTATCCTATGCTGATCAATCAGATACCCCAGAAAAGTAATGGCGTAAGCACTTCCGTACACCCTAATTTGGCCTCTTGATTTTTTCAAAAAATAATCTGCTTTTTCAATGAATTCGGGAAGAAGGAGGGGTTTGCTGATGTAATCATCAAATCCAGCGGCGAGTCCTGCTTTAACTTCGCTTTCGTGCGCATTTCCGCTCACCGTCAATATGGAAATATCTTGTGTGTTTTTATTTTCCCGCAATAAAAGGCGCGTCTACACCACTCATACCAGAAGGACAAGGTTTCATGCCCTTCTGCGGGACTTGAAAATCGTTGAATATTTACCACCTAGGTTATAGGATTTTCCCACAAGGACTCAATCTGATGGAGAGGAGACAACTGGAGGTTGAATAGATGCCAAAATTCTATTCAGCAAAAGGTGGGCAATCTCGGTTTTTGGCAAAAGAGGTAAATGTTCTACCTCTTCTTTTTTATTGATCAAGGTCACCTGGTTGGAGTCTGATTGAAAACCTATTCCTGGAGCGCTGATATCGTTTGCGACAATGAGATCAAGATTTTTTTTTCGAAGTTTTTCCAAAGCGCTCGAAGTGAGATTTTCAGACTCAGCGGCGAAACCAACCACAAACTGTTTTGTCCTGCGCGTAGTAACATTGCTTAAAATATCTTCCGTTTGCTTAAGCTGTAGAATAAGTGGAGCATCGCCCTTTTTCTTGATCTTTTCTTTTTCAATCTGTGCAGGCGCGAAATCACCAACTGCCGCAGTCATAATTAAGATGTCACAGCCGGAAAATTGTTGACTCACAAGTTCATTCATCTCGACAGCTTTTTTACAACGTAAAAAATGAACCCCCTCTGGAACGGAAAGATGTGTGGGGCCACTCACCAGGGAGACAATCGCGCCTCTGTCACGGGCGGCACAAGCGATCGCATAACCCATCTTGCCGGAGGAAGGATTGGTTATGTAACGCACAGGGTCCAGGGCCTCATGAGTCGGACCCGCCGTCACCAAAACACGGGTTCCTGAAAGATCATTTTGGGAATGAAAGTGCTGTTTGACTGCTTGCAAGATGTTACAGGGTTCGGCAAGTCTTCCCTGCCCTACCGTACCGCAGGCGAGCTCCCCATGTTCCGGTTCTACGAACCCCACTCCCCTTTGCTTCATTGCTTCAATATTTGTCTGCACCGCCTGATTGACAAACATCCCATCGTTCATTGCAGGAGCGACAATAACTGTTCCTCGAAATGCAATAAACAAATTTGACAACGCGTCATCGGCAATCCCGTTAGCCAGTTTTCCAATGGTTCCTGCCGTTGCGGGGGCGACCAGTAACAGGTCGGCAGATTCAGCCGCGCGTATATGCTCCATAGCCGCAGAAACGTTACTTTCGAAAACCTGATGATAAACGGGGTTCCCTGAAAGAACCTCGAATGTTAATGGAGTTATGAATTTTGTGGCATTGGCGCTCATAACAACGTATACCTTTGCTCCTTCCGCAACGAGCAGGCGCAATAATTCTACGGACTTGTAAGCGGCGATGCTTCCACTAACGCCTAAGACAATTTTCCTGTTTCGCAATGAAAGAATTCCGTCTTCCACAGTGTTTTCCCTTAAAAAAGCTCTACTTTAATTTATTATTTATCAATATTATAAATGGGAACACAGACAGGTTCAACCACTTATGGATTATAAAGCTCCTATCCTTCCCAACTCGCGCAGGCGATAATTTGACATTTCATCATCCATTTTTTAGTATGCCTTGCTGTTTCAACCTCATTTTATCCGTGTTGTCCGCAGAGCGTGGCAAGGAACTCACCTGAGATGTCCGAACTGAGAAAAGACCCAATTTCCTACCGATGGGTCATCGTGTCAAAAGAACGTGCCCAACGTCCTGATTACTATTCTTCTAAAGGTGATGGTTCAGGCGATAAACTATGTCCATTCTGCCCCGGAAATGAAAAGATGACTCCGCCGGAAATCATGGCGTACCGTGAAGACAGAACGTCTGCAAACAAACCAGGATGGACATTGAGGGTTATACCCAATAAATATCCGGCACTCAGAGATGGAGCGGACTTGGTGTCACTCGGTAGCGGATTATTCCATGGACTGAGCGGCATCGGCTCTCACGAAGTCATTATTGAGCATCCATATCACATGACAGAACTGGAACACCTGCCGGAAAACCATATAAGAGACTGCTTCCGCGCATTTAAGGAACGACTGGTGGATCTTAAATCTGATCCACAGCTTCAACACATAACTATTTTCAAAAATCATGGCAAATCAGCGGGAAGCACTCAGGAACACACTCACTGCCAGCTAGTCGCCCTGCCCGTTATACCGAAAGAGGTCTCTGAACAAATTTCTAG
>Ga0208639_1000182_pt1 | contig 48668 bp, 54 predicted proteins | sample ETNtaG_33_FD_185772 | JGI IMG/M metagenome (GOLD analysis project Ga0208639, IMG submission 185772) | Marine microbial and viral communities from oxygen minimum zone, Eastern Pacific Ocean - ETNP201310SV76 (SPAdes) (version 2) | ecosystem: Environmental > Aquatic > Marine > Oceanic ...
TGATTTTTGAATGTAGACAATTTTTAAACCGCCTGGCTCAGTGGAGATTTCTTGGACTGACCAAGAGGCTGCAACAAAATCTGTGGCGTAATATCCTAAGACGCCTATCATTGGCAGCAGAAAACATATTATCCCAAAAGTATTAACTGCTTTTTTATAGGCAGGCGAAGCATTGCGATAAAAAATGTCCACTCGAACATGCTCATCTGCAGAATAGGCCCAACCTGCGCAGCCTAGAAAAATAAGAGCATGCACATATAAGGCCAATTCTTGGATATCCACTCTGCCGATACCAAAAAAATAACGACCAATAACAACCACCATGACCAATATCAACAAAACAGGTATCAGGCGTGCAAAAAATCGTCCCAAGTAATCACTCATGCTATGTATATTAAAGAGATTTGGTTAAAATAAGAACCATGATCGTTTTATTATCACCAGCCAAGACTCTTGATTACACAAAAGAATTTGATGTGGAGCCGACCGCTCCAGCATTTTTATCTGATTCAGCCAAGTTAATTAAAGAGCTTAAAACAAAAGAGCCTAAGGATATTGCTTCACTTATGGGGATCAGTGATAAGCTGGCAACTTTGAATTTTGATCGTTATCAAAGCTGGTCGGCAGCTAAAAAAATGAGCGCTGATAGCCAACCAGCCTTATTTGTATTTCAGGGTGATGTTTACCAAGGTCTGCAAGCAGATACTTTTAATAAAAAAGATATCACCTTTGCTCAAAAGCATTTAAGAATTTTATCTGGCTTATATGGAGAGCTAAGACCTTTAGATGTTATTAAGCCATATCGATTAGAGATGGGAACAAAATTGCAAAACTCTAAGGGCAAAAATCTATATGAGTTCTGGGGCAATAAAGTTAAAGAAAATATTTTGAAGGAATTGAAAGCGAATAAATCCAATCTTGTAGTTAATCTTGCATCAAAAGAATATTTCACTGTTGTGGGTTCCTTGTCAGCAGATGTTGAGGTTGTATCACCTGTTTTTAAAGATTTTAAAAATGGTGAATACAAACTTATTAGTTTCTATGCAAAAAAAGCTCGTGGTTATATGAGTCACTGGATGATTAAAAACAAAGTTACCAAGTCTGAGGACTTAAAGAATTTTGATGCTGAAGGTTACAAATATTCTAAAAAGCTTTCGACTGAATCAGAGCCTGTTTTCTTAAGGAACTAAACCGTCTTTTTCCCAAAATGAATGCGTTGGCTCTAAGTCATCATAATTAGCTTTTGATTTATCCATAAAAGCCTTCATCGCAGCTTCCATGTCTTGACCGCTGATTAATGAAGAATTCCATGCAGCATGATAATCGAGAGATTCTTTTACACTGTGATCACGCGCATAGTTAATTTGCTTTTTAATTACCCGAGTAACAAGCGGAGATTTAGAGGCAATTTCTTTTGCTAATTCTAGCGAGCCTTTTTCTAGCTCTTCTCTGCTTTCAAACACTTTATTCATAAAGCCAAGCTCTAGGGCTTCAGCTGGAAGAAATTTTCTACCGGTGTAAGAAAGTTCTCTCACGGCACCAAGTGGCATCAACGTTGGCAGTCTTTGTAAGGTTCCAACATCTGCAGCCAGCCCAATATCAACCTCTGCGATTTTAAAAAATGCATCTGCAGAACAATGTCTAATATCACAAGCAGAAACCATATCTATGCCACCGCCAACACAAGCTCCTTGAATGGATGCAATAGTCGGCATACGACATTCTTCGAGGGCAGAAAAGGTATTTTGGAGTTCCAAGACTTCATGATAAAAAGTTTCTCGCATTCGTGCGGGGTCTTTCTTGGGACCGTTCTTATCCGCAGGAGCAAAATTAGCTAAATCCATGCCAGCATTAAAATGCTTACCCTCACCTCTAAGCAAAATAACCCTTGCTTCAGCATTTTTATCTAGTTCTTTAACTATTTCTGGCAACTCTTTCCAGAATAATCGCGTCATAGAATTAAATTCATCTGGACGGTTCATTATCACATGAGCAACATGGTCCTTAACGCTGACATCAAAGCATGTGTATTTACTCATTTGCACCCACCTCATTTTTGATGTTTTCAACGATCTCTCTTAACTCATCTACCAATTCGAATGTTTTATGATGAGGAAGGACCACTTTTCTCTCAGTGCTGAGTTTTTTGAGTCCGTTATCTAACTCATCTAATTTGCTGATTATTTCTTTGCTCATAGCTACAATAGGTTATCTAAACAAAAAATTATAATGGCTTGAATCTATGAAAGCACGTCTCTGGCAAACTTTATTTCTTTTAAATACTCTGATTACAACAGAAATTATTTTTGCTGAAGTGGTAAATAAGGATGTTAGAGATTTAAAAGAGCAAAATATTATGGCTGTTCTTTTTCAGCAAACTGCAGCTGAGAGGCTGGCTGGAAGTCTTCAAACTTTTAGATCAGCTAGACAATCCTTAGATAAAGCTTTGGCAGATCCTACTTGGAGTGCATTGCCTGGTCAAAATATTAAGGGCAAAAAGACAGCGATTATAGTTGATATAGACGAGACCGTTTTGGACAACACCGCCTATGAAGCCAGGATGATTCTTGATGGGACCAAGTATCCAGAGGGATGGGTTAGTTGGGGTAAGGAGGCTGCTGCAACTGAAGTGCCTGGGGCAAAAGATTTTCTGAATTATGCTGCCTCTAAAGATGTGACAATTTTCTATGTCACCAACCGAGTGGTTGAGTTAAAGGAAGCAACTAAAAAGAATCTTACTCAACTAGCAATTCCTTGGGATCAATCCAAAGAGACAATTTTAATGCGCGGAGAGAATAACTGGAATTCCGACAAAGGTCCAAGAAGGGAATTGGTGGGCAAAGATTATAGAGTGCTCTTGATGATCGGGGATAATCTAGGAGATTTTGTAGATGCTAAAGACAATACCTTGGGTCCGAATCAAAGAAAAGATGTTGTTGAAGATTATTCTGATTATTGGGGGGTAAAGTGGTTCATGCTTCAAAATATTGCCTATGGTGATTGGGAAGGAGCCCTTTATGATTTTGATTATTCCCTTTCTCCTGATGAGGTGCATAATACTCGCTTAGAGTCACTGGAACCCATTAGGTAATATCATGAAAAAATCTTTGCTCATTGTCAGCACCTGCGTGCTCTTTGCTTGTGGATCTGGAGAAAATATTGAGTTGGTTGCTATAGGTTCTGATACAAAATCGTCTGTAACTCTTGAAAGAACATCAAAGTCAAAAGTAAAAAATGTTATTTTGTTTATTGGAGATGGCATGGGCCCCAATCAAGTCACTTTAGCAAAATTTGCAACCGGCGGCCCTGATCACAGACTCTCGTTTGAAAACTTTCCTATCACCGGCATTGTTTATAATCACTCTGCAGAAAGTCTTTACACTGACTCAGCTGCCTCTGCTACAACTTGGGCCACTGGAGTAAAAACAATCAATGGATACTTGGCAGTTGATGCTGAGAAGACATTTCTTCCAACCATTCCTGAGCTCTTAAGCACGAAAGGTTATAAGTCTGGCCTGGTTGCAACTTCATCCATTACTCATGCAACTCCAGCAGCTTTTTATGCTCACATAGATAATCGGTATAAAGAAAAAGAAATTGCAAAAATGCTCATCGATTCTGATATAGATATTGCTCTTGGCGGCGGCGCAGAATTTTTTAATTTGGGTAAATCTGAAGATGGCCCCTATATGATTTATGACAATGAGCAGCTAGATTTAAATTTACTATCTACTAAAGAACAAGTGATTGGATTGTTTGCTGAGGATGGTTTCGATAGAAGATTGGGGCCTCCAACTCAACTTGAGATGACACAAGTTGCCCTTAGTTTTCTTGAAGAAAAATCAAAAAATTGCACAGGATTTTTCTTAATGTCTGAAGGCAGTCAAATAGATTGGGCGGGCCACGATAACAATGTTGAATATATGCTTGCAGAATTCACTGATTTTAATGCAACAGTTCAAGCTGCTACAAATTTTGCTATTGAAAACGAAGACACTTTAATTCTTGTTACCGCTGATCATGCTACAGGCGGCTTAGTCCTGCAGCGTCCAAAAGGTTCAAAGATTCCAGCTCAATGGACCACTGGGAGCCATGACCTGTCACCCATAAATATTTATGCTTATGGTCCAGGCGCAGAGCTCTTTAGCGGGGTGATGGATAACACAGAAATCTTTGATCGTATTTTGCAGGCTCTCGATTATGAGAACCTAGATTCAACTAATTGCAGCAGCTAAGTCAGCTAGACTTGGAAAAGTCTCAACCCTATTTTGCAAAATTCTATTTTTACCTGGAGTAATCCAGACCACTTGCTTGATTCCTACTTTAGCAGCAGCTGTGACGACTTTAAAATCATCATCAATAAATACTACATCTTCGAAATCTAGATTTAAATTATGCCTTACTAAAGTCCAGAACTCTTTTTGCTCTTTGGGGTAGCCCGCGTGCATGCTATAAAAAATTGAATCAAAAAATTCAAGAAAGTTTTGAATCTCCGCTTTGTATTCCTGCAACCTTGGGTCTCCATTGGTAATAATATGCTTAGGGTTTTTCAAAGTTGATAATTTTTGTAAAGCCTCATATGAGCCTTCTAAGTAAGAGCACTTCTCTTCCTGTTCTTTAATGATCTGCATGCAGTCAACATTCAGCAAATCATCCCAATAATTTAGGTCATAAAAATTTAGAGTTCCTCTTTGAGTATCAATTTCTGCCTGTATCTTAGCTTTGGTTTCGTCTAGACTCTGATTTGATTGGCTGGCCACATGCTCAGGGAGCCATGACTCCCAAAACTTTATATCGTAATCAAGATTTAAGATCACTCCGTCAAGATCTGAGAGAATTGCAGTGGTAGAATTAAGCTTTACCATTAATGAAATGTTATCTAAAAATTTAGAGCCTATTATCCCTCAATTAGAGGAATTAACGCGTAGTTTATTTCCAGAGATTCTTAAAATTTACCGGAATCCAAGATCAAGCGCACAAGAGAAAAAAGATGGGTCGCCTGTGACCGCTGCAGATATGTATGCTCATAAAGTAATAGTAAATTTTCTAGAGAAGCGCTTTCCTGATATCCCTGTCGTTTCAGAAGAAAGTTTTAAGCAAAAAAAATATAAGCCATCAAAAGAGTTTTGGATCATTGATCCCATTGACGGGACTAAAGAGTTTGTTAATAAATCAGACGAGTTCACAACCAACATCGCACTCATTCAAAATGGCAAACCTTTACTGGGCGTAGTAGGGGCACCAGCTTTTAATAAAGTCTGGTCAGGGATAGCAGCCCAACCAAATAACAAGACAAGAACAGACAATAAAAAACGATCAATTCTACGAATAGTTACCAGCAAAAGTCACAGAACAGTTATAGATACAGCCTTTTTAAATTTTTTAGATAAAAAAGGAAAGAGACTGAAGATTATATCTAAGGGCAGTTCTCTTAAAATTTGTGCCTTGGCAGATAAAACAGCTGATATTTATCCACGATTTGGCCCCACTTCTGAGTGGGACATAGCAGCTGCAGATGCTGTTCTTCGATCTAGGGGCGGAGGAATTTTTCAAATAGATAATCAAAAACCCCTTGAATATGGGAAAAAAGACAGCATATTAAATCCTATGTTCATCGGAATAAGTAATTTGAACGAAAAAAGGACAATTTTGTCTCTAATGGGTGGTTTTAGTAAAAATTTGCTATAATTATCTGTTCCTAATAACTATGAGTTATAATTAGTTATTAGTAAAATATATATATGAGTACAGACTTACAAACAATAACGCTTTCTACTCCAGGCAAGGATATAGAATCCTATTTGTCTTGTGTGCATGCTATTCCTATTCTGACTGCTGAACAGGAACAAGAGCTTGCGCAAAAGCTTTATGAGAACAATGATCTTGAGGCTGCTCGTCAGCTGGTGCTTTCACACTTAAGATTTGTAGTGCATATAGCAAGATCTTATCAAGGCTATGGCTTGCCTCTCGCTGATATTATTCAGGAAGGCAATGTTGGGCTTATGAAAGCCGTTGATCGATTTGATCCAAACAGAGGAGTGAAGGTTGTTTCTTTTGCAGTGCACTGGATTAAAGCTGAAATCCACGAGTACATTCTTAAGAATTGGAGAATGGTAAAGATTGCAACTACAAAAGCTCAAAGAAAGCTTTTCTTTAACCTTAGAAGTAAAAAGAAAACACTGGATTGGTTAACACAAGAAGAAGCCGAAAAGATTGCTGAAGACCTAAATGTGCAGGTGAAAGATGTCTTGCACATGGAAAATCGATTGACCTCTCATGACTCAGCATTTGATGCGCCGGTTGGTAGTGACGATGAGGGCGACATTCTTTCTCCGTCTCAGTATCTTGAGGACAAATCGTCCAGCCCGGAAATTTTGGTAGAGGCGCAAGAAGTTTCTGAGCATAATTCACAAGAGCTTTCCATGGCCCTGTCTAGCCTGGATGATCGCAGCAAAGACATTATCGCAAGAAGATACCTCGCCGATGAAAAAGAAACCCTTCATGACTTAGCCGATGAGTACAATGTTTCTGCAGAAAGAATTAGACAGATTGAAAATGGAGCATTGAAAAAACTCAAAGCAGCCATGTCTAACGCAGCCTAAGTAAGGCGCTCTCCTTATTAATCAAGATAAATCCTACTTAACGAGTTTTGCAAAAAGGCTTGGACGCATCACTGCATCTCAAAGAATCGCATTAGAATCGCTGGAACATCATCATCTCACAGGACCCAAGGAACTCTCAGAATCATCTAAGAGCTATGAAAAAATTATTTTAGAAATAGGTTTTGGAAATGGAGAAAATACATCTTTCTTAGCAGCCAAAAACCCAAATGCATTAATAGTTGCTTCAGAAGTATACCTCTCAGGTATAGGCAGTCTCTTAAATAGCATTGCTCAGAACTCTTTAAATAATATAAAAATTTATGACGATGATGTACGCGAGCTTCTTTTAAACCTGCCAAAAGAAATGTTTGATGAAGTTTATATTATTTGCCCCGATCCATGGCCTAAAGCTAGGCATCATAAACGCAGGCTAATTAAACATGACTTCTTAAAAGTTTTAGCCAAAGCCCTCAGAAAAGATGGGACGGCATATATTTCAACGGATTGGGATAATTATGCTGAATCTATTGAGGAAGAGGTTGAAAAAACTAAAGAACTTTTTTCTTTTAAAAAAATTTCTAATGAAGACATGCCCATCACTCGTTTCCAACAGCGAGCAATCAATGAGGGCAGATCGATACATACTTTTTTATTAAAAGTTCTAAAAAAATAATTGAATAGTCTCATTGAGGAATCGATATCCTTTTTCAGTTGCTCCAATTCTATCCTTTAAAAGCAAACCTTCATCAAGGCCCCTTTGATATTTTTTTAAGAAACTTGCAGGCAGGCTAATTGTTAAGTCTTTTTGCTGAAGACCGTTTTTAATTCTTAGTAAATTCATTGCAAGATCTATATCAAGCTCATTATCCGAGATAGTTTTTAAGTCAGTTGATCTTTGATTTTGTATGTATCCCTCCAATGGTTTAATTTTTCTGTATCTTATAATTTCTTGCTCATTTGAGATTTTGCTATGTGAGCCTGGACCCACCCCTAAAAAATCACCAAACTGCCAATAATTTAAATTATGCTGGCTTTCATATCCCGGCTTTGCCCAAGAAGACACTTCATATTGTTGGTACCCATTTTTCTCTAGCAGCTCTTTTGCAATAAGTTCAATTTTTTCGATCGTCTCTTCATCAGGGAGCATAAGCTCTTTTTTATAAAAAATAGTATTTGGCTCAATTGTTAATTGGTACAAAGACAGATGACTTATATCTGATTGAATAATTTTCTCTAAGTTTTCAGTAAATGATCTGGGTGTTTGCTTTTCAATGCCATAGATTAAATCAATGGTTGAATTAATCCCTTGAAGCGCTTGGGTAGCCTTTATTGCAGATTCTCGATCATGATTGCGCCCCAATGCTTGCAACTCTTGATTGTTATAACTCTGGATGCCTAATGATATTCGATTGATGCCTGCAATTAATAGTTCATCAACCCTATCTTCAGATACATCGCTAGGATTCATCTCTATAGTTATCTCGCTTTCTGTGGATGAAAACCTATTCTTAATAGAATCTAATATATGTTTGATTGATTTGGTAGAAGCAAGAGACGGGGTGCCGCCGCCAAAATAAATGGTTTTAAATTTTCTGCCAGCTACTAGATCATCGGATTGGTTAATGTCTTTGATGATTGCTTCCGCTAATTTTGCATCATTGCCATTTACAGGATCAGTGGTAATAGAAAAATCACAGTAGGGGCATTGCGATTCACACCAGGGCAGATGAATATAAAGGCTGATGGGTACTTTATTCAGAAGCAAACCCTTCAATCTTTCTTTTCAAAATTTGAATGGCTTTCCCTCTGTGGCTTAACAAAGCTTTTTTATCTCCACCCATTTCTCCCAAAGATACATTACTGTCTTTTGGATAGAACATAGGATCATACCCAAATCCATTGTTTCCTTGTATTGTTGTTTTTACCGAGCCTTCCAAGAGCCCAGTTGCAATGAGGGGGAATGGGTCTGTAGGAACTTGCACCAGAACAAGCACGCATACAAAGTATGCCTTCGCTTGATTTAACCCCAGCTTTTCAAGTTCTTTTTTTAGGTGTTGCCTATTTTCTTCATCTGTTGCTCCCTCATGCGCATACCTGGCTGACCGCAATCCTGGTAAATTATTTAAGGCAGGAACTATTAAACCTGAATCATCGCCCAGTGACAGCATGCCAGAAGCTGTATTTGCTACTCGAGCTTTTTGTAGGCTATTTTCAAAGAATGTATCGGCCAGTTCCTCCTCAGGCGTTATACCCAAAGAGCTTTGTGAGATTATGTTAAAGTTCGGCAGCAGCAGAGCAAACTCCTTTAATTTTCCTGGATTGTTAGTCGCAACAACTATGGTTGCTTGATCAGCCAATGAGATAGACTGCTTGAGCAGCAAATAAGTTAGGGAAAGTATTAGCTAGCCACGAAGAGCTGCCCCGACGATTTAAATAGATCTTCTTTTTAATCGTAAAAGATTCTTCACTACATAACTCTTCAAAATCTGCAATTGTGCAAAGATGAAGATTCTTTGTTTCATACCATTTTGCTGGAAGTTGAGCCGAGGAAGGCATTTTGCCATTCAATATTCCCAACCTAAGTTCCCAGTTTCCAAAATTAGGCAATGTAATAACACACTCATTTGCAACTTCTAAGATATTTTTCATTGCATCTCTAGGTTTTCTTAAGCACTGAATGGAGCTGGCCATAACCGCGACATCAAAGCCCATACCCTTATAGTTTTGGATACCAGCATCAATATCTTGTTGAATTACAGAGACACCATTAATAATACAAGCATTTATTTTTTCTGGATCATTCTCCACTCCATAACCTGTAACAGATTTTTCCCCAGCCAATATTTTAAGAAGAGCGCCATCCCCACATCCAAAGTCTATGACCTTGGATTGACTAGGTATCCAATCCAGAACGATTGATCGAAGCTTATTATCCATTTGAATTTAAGAAGTTTTGTAGTGCAGAAGCATACTGGTCAGAATAAAAAAGAAAGCTGTCATGACCATAATCGCCATCTAGCTCTATGTAAGTACTATCAATGCCCGCTTTAATGGCAGACATTTGGAGTTCTAACCCATACTCTTTGGGAAACAGCCAATCTGAATCAAAAGATGCAATGAGCAACTTAGCTTGAATGCTTTGAAGACATTTTACCAAATCATTATCAAAGCGCTTTGCTGGATCAAAACTATCCATGGCTTTGGTCATAAGGATGTAGCTGTTCGCATCGAAGGTTTTAGCAAATTGCTCACCTTTATACTGAAGATAATTTTCTATTTCATAGTTTACGTCTGCATCCATTTTATTTTCAGGATCTTGCAGTTTCCTCCCAAACCTTTTGCTCATATTAGATTCAGACAAATAAGTTATATGGCCAAGCATCCTTGCAGCTTTTAGTCCCTTGCTAGGGGATTTACCTTGAGCCAAGTAATCACCGTTATGGAAATTTTCATCCTTTTTAATTATTTCTCTGGCAACTTCGTTTAATGCAATATTTTGCGTGCTTATTTTTGAAGAAGCGGCAATAATTGCAGCCTTTTTAATTCTTTCAGGATATGAAATTGCCCATTGAAGCGCTTGCATTCCGCCCAAACTTCCTCCAGCAACCATTTCCCAGCAATTAATTTCAAAATGATCAGCTAGTATTTTTTGAGTTTCTACCCAATCACATACTGACATCTCTGGAAAATTTGCCCCATAAGGCTGACCTGATTCAGGAGAAATAGATGCAGGGCCAGAAGAGCCATGGCAGCCACCAATGTTATTGAGGGATACTACAAAATAATTTTTTGTGTCGATTGTTTTGCCATCTCCAATTATTTCATCCCACCAACCAGGCTTTTTCTCTTCATCTTTTATGCCAGCTGCATGATGATTGCCAGAGAAGGCATGACAAACCAAGACAGCATTGGTTTTTTCTGGATTGAGCTTCCCATAGGTCTCAGTCATTAGCTCAAAACCAGGCAAGATCTGCCCAGATTGGAGGGTCAAGGAGTCTCCGAAAGATATTTTTTCAGATACTGTTTTCATAGCAATGAACTAATTATTTTTATAAAAGAGGTATTGATCAGGTTTAGTACAAGCAACCCAATAATCGGAGTAAAATCTAAGCCACCCATGGGGGGTAGAAATTTCCTAATAGGGCCCAGGATGCCCGATGAAATTTCTTCAATAATCTGTAATAAGGGATGATTGCTCGCAGGAGCCACCCAACTCAGAACCACCGAGCAAACAACACTATAAAACAATATTCTAAATCCAGAATTCAAAACATCTATTACAGAGATGTAAAAAAGGGTCAGGGTTTCATAGCCAGAAGAGTATGCAAGATAAAAAGAAGAAAACTTTAGCACCAAAGCAAAAGCAATTGCCGCAAAAAGAGGGGGCAAGAAGAAGAAAATACTTTTTGAGATTGGTTCGAGATAGGTGGCAAATACTCTAACTATTGTATTGAAATAGTTAACTCGAAAAAGCCGAAATATCGAAAGGATTACAAATGCATAGCTAGCAAAGCCTAAGATTACTGCCGCTATGCTAATCATATTGCTTAAAGTATTGTCTATTATTTTTCATTGCTAATTTCAATGGATCTATCCTCAGCAGCTTGAAAAGCATCCAGCAAAACTTTATCAAGGTTATTCTTTTCAAGAGATTCTATGCCTGCCTGAGTTGTTCCTCCAGGAGATTTTATCTTATTTATTAAGCTTTCAAAATTCTGTTCTTGAGAAAATAAATCACCCAGGCTGCTGACAAAGTCTTGAAACATCAACTTAGCCTCTGATTGATTGGTCGATGTTATTTTTTCTAATTCCTTAAGGTATATATCGAGCACTTGAAATATAAAAGCTTGGCCACTTCCAATGATGCTAGTAAATCTATGCATTTCATCTTCATTTTGAAGTGCTAAAACATGTCCAACTTTATTAAATAAGCTATTTGCAGTCTTGAATGCAGCCGAGCTTTGATCCTCGGCGTAGATAGCTGTTACACCTTTTCTAAAAGCACTTGCTGTATTTGGCATTGCGCGAATTATGGCATTGGGCTGTGAATACTTTGCTATACCAATTCCTGCAACCACACTTAAAATGGCTGCTTTGGGCACCATCTTAAAAATACTTTGTTCTGCGCTCAAAGCATCCTTAGGTTTTACCGCCAGGATAATTAAATCAAAATCCATTGAAGTTAAGTTTTCTAATTCAATTATTTGTAAATTCTGTATTCTTAGTGATTCAACTCTTTGCTCATTTCTTTCAATGCAAGCAATATCAGAAGATGAAATACCACTTTTCAATAGTCCATCAATGATTGCTTGAGCGATGTGGCCACATCCTAGAAAACAAATTTTCATGATCTTTTACCCAGCAAACTCTCTCCAATTCTTAGAATTGTGGAGCCTGTTGAAATAGACTCCTCAAAGTCGCTTGATGTTCCTAGAGATAATTGAGTGCATCCAGGGAGTTTGGATAATAGCAATTTATGTAGGTCCACTATTTTTTTCATAGTATCCATTTTAGCTTTTTTCGAGGTATTAATCTTAGGCATAAACATTAAGCCCTCGAGAATCAAGTTTGGATAATGGGCCACCAGTTCGTAAGTAAAATCAACCGCTTCTTCTGGAAGAATTCCCGACTTAGACTCTTCTCTATCAATATTAACTTGCACAAGTGCATGAATTTTTTTGCCTTCAGTTTCCAATGCATCGTTTAGCTTCCTAGCAACTTTTTCCCGGTCTATTGAGTGGACCCAATTAGCATGTTTGGCAATTAAGCTCACTTTGTTGGATTGGATGGGGCCTATAAAATGCCAAATAATGTCCTTGGGGCATGCCGAATATTTTTCAGCCAATTCTTGCGCATAATTTTCTCCAAAATTATTTATCCCAAGCGCATAGGCTTCATTGATAACATCAATAGGCTGTAACTTGGATACAGCGACCAGTCTTATCTCATCGTTAGATCGTTTAGCTTGTTTGCAAGCTGCTTTAATCTTGCTGGAGATGTCTAAAAAACTATCTGCTATGCCTTCGTGCATTTTTTATAGATTAGAGGCTGCCTACCATTTTTCATGAGTAGCTCCCTGGCATTATTTACTTGAGATTTATTTAAATATGGGCCTGACATAACTCTGAATAATGGTTTGTCAGGCTGCTTTGAGCTAAATGTCTTTTCAACATAGGATTCTAAGCCTAAAGATAGAAGGGAGCTAAGCTGTTCCTGTGCGTATACTCTTTTTCCATAGGATTCAATTTGGATGAAGTACTCACAGTCTTCTTCAACTACTATGCCCTCAAGCTCAATCAGCACAGTATCTTTTGCTAACTCTATAGGGTATAAAAATTCTATTGTTGGATTGCTGACATCACCTCTAATATTCACAACATCGGTTTGCAGTATTAGATTTGATGCAAATAGAAGCAGGGCGCTCACAGCAGCAATGACAAACAAGTGTTTTATCTTTAACGGTTGATTGAGCTCTCTTTTTGCGCGCAAAGAAGTTTTCACTCTCTTTGTCTTTGACTTGTTTATAGGATGTTTTTTAGCAAAATCTTTCACTTTAATTACATGCTATCCAAAGGTTCAATGCCTAACAATTCCAAAGATGAAGCTATGACAGATTTAACAATGATTAAAGCTCGCATAATATTATTCTGCTCTGATTCTTTTGCATTTAGGATATTTACGTTGTTATAAAATTGATGAAAGTTTTGCGAGATGTCTCTTAGATAGTAAACAATCAGATGTGGTTGCAGATTTTCTCCGGAACTTTTAATAACAAATTGAGCATTTAAAGCCATCTGAAGTAGCTCATCGCAACCATCGAAATCAGCATCATTGAATTTGCTTGGCAAGGCCATGCCTTGCTCAAGATATTTTTTCTCTACAGAACAAATTCTGGCATGTGCATATTGGACATAATAATAAAGATTATCTTTAGAATTAGATCTAGCAATACCAATATCAAAATCTAGGTGTTGATCTGCTTGTTTGGATAAATAGTAGAATCTTGATGCATCAGGCCCAATATCATCAATTAACTGTTTCAGTGTATAAAAATTCCCACTTCGAGTAGACATTTTTACTTTTGAGCCATTTTCAAAGAGGTTTGCAAATTGAACAAGCTGAACCTGCATTTGTTTTTTGCTGTAACCCATAGCCTCAATGGTTGCTTCAATTCTTTTAATATAGCCATGATGGTCTGAACCCCAAACATTTATAATGGTGTCAAATCCTCTATCTAATTTGTTTCTGTGATAAGCCAAGTCAGCTGATAGATAAGTGCCCCTTCCATCTTCTCGTATAATTACGCGATCTTTATCATCACCAAATTTAGTGGACTCTAGCCATACAGCACCATTCTTTTCATAGGCATGCTCTGTTTTAACTTGATCGAGCGCTTGAGAAATTTCTGATTTTTTGTCTGCTAGTTCTCCCAGTGAAGATTCATAAAACCAATTATCAAAAATCACTTTAAATTGAGTTAAATCCTCTTTGATAGATTTAATTACATAGCTCAGACCAAAGTCTCTTATTAATAACCAACTATTTGAATAATTAATTTTTATACGCTCAATTAACTCATCTATTTTTTCTTCGTCATCATATGGAAGATTGGCTATTAATTTTTCTTTATCTGATTCGGCCAATGCTTGATCTGTCTCTGCGCCTTTAGCAATTTCTAAAATATAGGACCCTTTGTATGCAGAGTTTGGAAAAGCATCCTCATCAAAGCATTCAAATTTTCTTAAAAATATACTGCATGCCAAAATATCAATTTGCCTGCCAGCATCATTCACATAATATTCTCTAGATACTTCATGGCCTAGTCGCTGCAAGATTCGACCAATGGCATCTCCATAGGCAGCACCTCGACCATGACCTACATGTAATGGACCAGTTGGATTAGCTGAAACAAACTCTATCTGTATCTTTTCTTTTGAGCCATTTAAAGAGCTTTCAAAAGAATTCGGATTCTCATACGCATTATCTAGTTGATTCAAAAATGCATCTCGATTTAAAAATATATTCACAAAACCAGGCCCTGCTAATTCTACTTTTTCAATCTCGACTAGGCTTTCAAGTTTAGATATTAGCCCTGCAGCTATCTCATGAGGGCTTTTCTTTACAAGATTAGATGCAATCAAGCATAGGTTGGTTGTCCAGTGACCCTTTTGCAGAGAATCTGCAAGGGTTAGCCTGTGCTTATTTAATAAGGCCTTCTTCTGATGTGAATCTAGAGATAAATCATTATCAATAAAATCATTTAACGAAGATGAAATTTGATTATACAAACTTTACACGCGCCCCGAATACTCACCAGATCTTGTATCCACTTTAATTTTTTCTCCCTCTTCGACAAACAAGGGAACTTGAATAATAACGCCAGTTTCTAGTTCAGCAGGTTTTGTTGCTCCAGATACAGTATCTCCCTTGATACCAGGGTCTGATTTTGCAATGTTTAATTCAACAAATGGAGGCGCCTCAACCGAAATAGGTTCTTCATTCCAAATAACAACCTCACAATTCTCTTGACCAATAATCCACTTCTTTGCATTGCCTACAACATTTCCATTAATCCCAATCTGCTCATAGGAAGAGGAATTCATAAAATGCCATTGTTCTCCATCTGAATAAAGATAGCTCATCTCAACCGTCATTACATCTGCTTCTTCTACAGACTCACCTGATTTATAAGTTTTATCCACCACTTTGCCGGTGATTAAATTTCTAAATTTTACTCTCATCACCGCTTGCCCTTTGCCAGGTTTATGAAACTCATGCTCAAGAATAGAACAGGGTTGATCATTAATGATAATCTTTAGACCGTTTCTGAATTGGCTTGTTGATATTTTCATAGTGTGATTTACTCTCTTATTGTATTTAAAAGGGGCCTTTTCAATGTATAAATTTTTATTATCTACTATTTTTCTTTCTATCCTAGCTCTTTCCTCGTGTTCAAGTGAGCAACCAAATGACTTAACTGAACTAGATGTAGAAGCATTTCTACAAAGAGTAGAGCTTGAAGATAAAACACTTGGTCCTATTGTAAGCTCAGCCTATTGGATAGGCGCTAATTTTATCACTTATGATTCACAGAAAGTAGCCGCAGATTATGGCAAAAGATACCAATTGCTTGCATTAGAGCGTGCACGACAGGCTTCTTCTTTTGATGGGGTAGAGGTTTCAGAAGAAAATAGGAGAAAACTTAACCTTATTAAAAGCTCATTTGTGATGCCGTCACCTTTAAATGAGGAGTTAGCTGGAGAAATTTCTGCAATAAGTGTTGAGTTAGATGCCATGTATGGTACTGGACAGCATTGTTTTGCAGATGATGATTGTTATGACTTAGAGGCATTTGAGAGCATCATTGATAACTCCAGAGATCCAGCTGAGCTTCTAAAGGCATGGGAAGGTTGGAGAAATATCGGCAAGCCAATGAAGGACATGTATCTAAGAATGGTTGAAATTGGGAATCAAGGTGCGAATGATCTCGGTTATGATGGTTTGACTGATTTGTGGTTCAGTCAGTATGACATGCCTGCAGATGAGTTTTTAGATGAAACAGATAGAGTCTGGGATGAGCTCAAACCTCTTTATGACGCTTTGCATTGCCATGTTCGTGATGAGCTATCAAATTATTACGGTGAAGAAATTGTAGGCAAAGCTGGCAATTTGCCTGCACATGTCCTTGGAAATATGTGGGGACAATCTTGGTCAAATATTTATGACCTTGTTTACACACCTGAAGGTAGCTTATCCTCCTCAGAAATAAACCTAAGCAACATACTAATTGAGAAAGATATCGATGAAATAGAAATGGTAAAGATTGCTGAAAACTTTTTTCTCTCGCTTGGATTTGAACCTTTGTCTGATACTTTTTGGGAAAGATCACTTTTCATAAAACCTCAAGATCGTAATGTTGTCTGTCACGCATCTGCGTGGGATCTTAATTCAGATATTAATGATTTGCGAATAAAAATGTGCATTGAAAGGAACGCAGAAGATTTCTCAACAATCCATCATGAGCTGGGCCATATTTTTTATTATCAAGCCTATAGTGATCTGCCTGATATTTTTCAGAGCGGAGCAAATGATGGGTTTCACGAGGCAGTAGGAGACCTATTAACACTATCAATCACACCAGAATATCTCCAAAAGATTGATATGGTATCAGAGGAGGAAGCCAAGCAAGCAAACGCAGACCCAATTTCCCTATTGATGCAGCAAGCGCTTGATGGAGTTGTATCTGTACCTTGGACTTTGATGTTAGACAAATGGAGAGCAAAAGTTTTCACAGGCGAGACCAGCCCCGATGATTTAAATAACTCTTGGTGGGCATTAAGAGAGTTTTATCAAGGCATTGGAGCGCCTCGAGATCGAGATGCAGATGCGTTTGATCCAGGAGCAAAATATCATATTCCTGGTAATACGCCATACACCAGATATTACTTAGCAAAAATTCTTCAATATCAATTCCATGAATCTCTTTGTAATCAAATTGGTTTCGATGGGCCTCTCCATGAATGCTCAATTTATGATAATGAGCTTGCTGGAGAAAAATTAAGAGCCATGCTCGCACTTGGACAAAGCAAAGATTGGCAGACTGCATTGGAAGCGCTCACCGGGACTAGAGAATTAAGTGGGAAATCAATGCTTAACTATTACCAACCTCTTAAGGATTGGTTAGATGTTCAAAATGCCGAACGGGCATGTGGATGGGAGGGATAATTAAACACTTAACATATTTATCGATTGCTGCTGGGGTTTTTATTTTTACAAAGCTTTATGCTGATGCGATTTCTTTTAATAGCATAGAAGTATCAGGTATTAACTTGGTTGAACAATTATTTATAATATCTTTCATTACTCAGTGGGTTGCCTATATTCCTGCCTTTATTTTAAAGACAGAGAAATTCTATGATTTAACCGGAAGTTTGACATACATAATAACTATTTTGTTTGCCTTGTATGCAACGGATAGTTTTGCAACCCTGCAACCAGGGAATCTAATAATAGGAACTGTAATTATGGTTTGGGCTATAAGGCTGGGATCATTTTTATTTTTAAGAATTGCCAAAGATGGAAAAGATAATAGGTTTAACTCCATTAAGACCTCTTTTTCTCAATTTTTTATGACTTGGACAATACAGGGCATGTGGGTTTTTGTATGCTCTTCTGCTGCTTTTGTTGCAATAGCAAGCTCAACAGGGGCGCTTATAAATAGTTTATTTATAATAGGACTTGTTATGTTTTTGTTTGGATTTACATTTGAAGTAATAGCTGACAATCAAAAAACTGCATTTCGATCAATTCCAGAAAACAAAGATTCGTTTATAAATCAAGGTCTATGGGCAAGATCCAGACATCCGAACTATTTTGGTGAAATCACCTTATGGGCAGGCATAACCGTAATGGGCATATCCACATTTGAGGGTATGAACTATTTAGCAGTTTTTTCTCCTATCTTTTCATACCTTCTGCTTGTTTATGTCAGTGGCGTGAGAATGCTAGAGTATAGAGGCCATAAGAAATGGGGCCATCTTGATGAGTACAAAGAATATAAACAGATTACTCCCAAGCTAATACCTAAATTTTTTCTATAAGAGCAAAAAGCTCTGAAAATATAAAAATATAGATATATTCTACCAATATTATATTTCCTACATTGTTAGGCGATTTTGTGCAAAATTAGGTACAATTTCAGCATTAAAAAAGTTTGAATAATTTCACTACACTGTTAGACTAGTGAACCAATTTTCCAGGGGAGATAATAATGTTAAATAAAAGCTTAGTAGTTCTTACTATGCTGACTACATTTGTAGCCGCATCAGAGATGGAACTAGTATTAGAAGTTGGAAGGGATAACACTGAGCTTTCTGCTCAATCTCAATCAAAAATTGACGCAACTGAATCAGCCACAGACAAGCTGGTAAATGAGTTTAAAGTTGTTTCAAAACAAGTTGAGGGCTTAAAGCTTTACAACGCACAGAAAAGAATTCAAATTCAAGCTCAGCTTGACTTGATGGATAAGTATGATGAACAACTAGTTCAGGTTGTGGTCATGCAAAGACAAATTCCACCATTGGCTCAAAGAATGCTGGAAGGTTTAGAAAAATATGTAAATCTTGATACGCCATTTCACATAGAAGAAAGAAAGCAAAGATTGGATCTTGTTAGGTCCTCTCTTTCAAATCCAAAAGTTACAGCTTCTGAGCAAGTACGACAAATTTTAGAAGCTTATAATATTGAAGCAGAGTATGGCAGGAAGCTTGATGCATACGATGAAACAATCGTTCTCGATGGACAAGAGGTGGTTGTAAATATTCTTAGAGTCGGAAGATTGGGAATGTTCTTCCAGTCTAAGGATGAAAGAAAAACAGGATATTACGATAACGAAACTGGAACATGGGAAGAATTATCTGGAAGTTATAGGGTAACTGTTAGAGATGGAATTAGAATGGCTCAAAAACTAGCGCCTATGGATATCATGATGCTGCCGGTTGTCTACAGAGGAGATGCTTCATGAAAAATTTAAATAAATATATTTTATCTTTTGTATTGGTTGCATCTGTCTCATCTTTTGCTCAAGAAGCAACTGAAGGCGAGCCTACAACTATTCAAGGCTTATTGCAGTTAGTTGAACAGGGCAGAACTACTGAACAGGGTGTCAATGCTAAAAGAGAGGCTGATTTCCTTGCTGATAAAAACAAGCAAGCTGCAAAATTAGCAGCTGAAAAGAGAGAGTTAGCCAGACAGGAAAGAATTGCAGACCAGCTTGAAGCTGAATATAAGAAAAATGATTCAATTTTGGTTGTTAAAGAAGCTGCATATAAGAAAGAGTTAGGCTCATTGGTTGAGCTCTTTGGTCATTTACAAAGTTCTGCAGGTGAGGCTAGTTCTTTATTTTCTGACTCTTTAACTTCTGCTCAATATGGCAGGGAAAGAGAAAAATTCTTAAATGATTTATCTTCAAAAATGTCTAGTGCTACAGAGCTTCCTACAATTAGAGAACTCGAGGGCCTTTGGTACGAACTGCAAAGAGAGATGGTTGCAGGTTCTGAGGTTGTCTCTTTTAATGCGAGTGTCATTAATCTTGATGGTGAGTCAGAAAATTGTGTTGTTACCAGAGTGGGGCTTTACAATGCTATCTGTGATGGTAAGTACCTAGAATATATTGGCAGCAAAGGTCAATATGCATTCCTAGGAAAGCAGCCAGAAGGTCGCTATGTAAGTTCAGCAAAGAAACTGTCTAAAGCTGATGTTGGAGAAGTCATTAAGTTTGGTGTAGATCCAACCGGGCCTGTTGGTGGAAGTTTACTTGCTAACTTAATTCAAAATCCAAGCTTAATGGAAAGAGTTAACCAAGGTCGAGAAGTTGGATATATTATTATTTTTGTAGGTTTGTTCGGTATAGGGATCGCTTTTTGGAAGCTCTTTACTCTTTATACAATGGGTGTTGCTGTTGCCAAGCAGGCTAAATCAAAAACTCATGATAAATCTAATCCACTGGGAAGAGTGCTTGCTGTGGGTGAAGAACATATGAAAAAAGACATAGAAACTTTAGAGCTAAGACTTGCTGAAGCCATTATGGCTGAAAGACCAGCAATTGAGCGAGGCATTCCGGTTGTAAAAATTATTTCAGTTGTCGCACCGTTGGCTGGTTTATTAGGAACGGTTACGGGTATGATCGTTACCTTCCAACAAATTACATTATTTGGTACTGGTGATCCTAAAATTATGGCCGGAGGTATATCTCAAGCCCTTGTTACTACTGTTTTAGGACTCGTAGTCGCTATTCCAACAACGCTTTTACACTCTTTTGCTAATTCATCAGCAAGAGGAATTATTAATGTTCTCGAAGAACAAAGCACAGGGATAGTAGCAGAACATTCAGATTTAAAGTAATTAATTAATGTTTTACGAAATCACTGAAGCATTTAATACTCTCAGAGACTTTATGTCTGCTGGGGGTAGTGTGCTTTGGCTGATCGCGATTCTTGCTGCCTTTATGTGGGCAATAATATTAGAAAGAATTTGGTATTTTAATGCAGGCCATAAAGTTTATATGGATGAATTAAAAGCTGAATGGGATTCGGTTGCTGACCACACTTCATGGAAAGGTGGAGCAATTAAAGAAAAATTAATTTCCCAAGCAAGAACAGAAGTTAATAAATACTTACCGTTAATAAATACATGTGTAGCTTTGGCGCCTTTATTCGGCCTGCTGGGTACTGTGACAGGGATGATTGAGGTTTTCCAAGTTATGGCTTTTACTGGCGGCGGGGATGCTAGGTCAATGGCTGGAGGTGTTTCAAAAGCAACTTTACCAACCATGGCTGGAATGACTACGGCCCTTTCAGGTGTATTTGCTACTATATATTTAAATGCGGCAAAAAACAGAGAAGAGAGTTTAATTAAAGAAACAATTAGGAATTAGTTAATAGGAGAATATTGTGAGAAGAAACGCTATATCAAGTGCAGTCCAAGAGGAAGAGGCAGAAATTAATATGACACCCATGCTTGATGTTGTTTTCATCATGCTAATTTTCTTTATTGTGACAGCGAATTTTATTAAAGAGCCAGGCCTTGAAATCAATAGACCAGAGTCTGATACATCAGAAACACAAGAAAATGCAGCAATATTAATTGCTATTGGAGCTTCTGGAGAAATTTGGATGGACGGCAGAAGGATTGATGCAAGACAGGTAAAAGCTAATGTTGTAAAGCTACTTGCTGACAATCCTCAAGGATCAGTAGTTATTCAGGCCGATGAAAAAGCGATGGCCGATACAATCATTAAAGTAATGGATGGCTCGAGAGAGGCTGGTGTTTATAATATTTCACTTGCATCTGAACCTAAATAGAGAATTATTTTGAATACGGCTGCTAATAGCATAAATACTCTAACCCAAACTTTGGGCAAAGCATTTGGGCCATTAGCAGAGCTATATTACAAAGCATTTAATTATAATAAATACCTTGCTGGCTCAGCGTTTGCAGCCTTTATAACTCTTGGCTTATTCTTCTTAATGGTCGCATTGATCAACCTTGGAGATAATAGTTTGCCTACTGATAACTCTCGAAAATTGGGCGATGTAATTATGCCTGATAGAGATATTGACACATTATTTGATAATGTTGATAAACCAGAAGAGCCTGATGAGCAGCCAGAAGATATAGCACAGCCAGAATTAGATCTTGCTCCATTAGCAGGTGTTGATGTCAGCGTTCCAAAACCAAAAGCAAATTTTGCTGCCGGAGGATCTTTTTTTAGAGATGGTGAATATATCCCTTTATTCAAGGTTACCCCCATCTATCCCAGACGAGCGCAAGAAAGAGGAATTATGGGTTACGCAATTGTTGCTTTTACAATTACTGAGACAGGAACTGTAGAAAATGCCGAGCCTTTAGAAGGGATGTGTGGAGATCCTACCAATCCTGAAACAGTTTACAGACCTTGCTCTATTTTTAATTCCGCAGCTTCTAGAGCAGCGTTAAAGCTTAAATATAAACCTAAGATTGTTGATGGAAAGGCTGTTAGGGTAGATGATGTTCCGCATAAGTTTACTTTTATTCTTGAGGAAACCTAATGATTAAAACAATTGTACGAAATATTTTTGTTTTATTTGCTCTAGGTTTGACATTAAGCACAACAGATCTTTCTGCACAAAGCAGAGACGGAAGAGCTGACGAGCCATCTGTTGGCGGTAGCTCCAGAAAGGCTGGCAAGACGCGTACATACAAGAAAGCTAGAGTTCTTCAAAATTCCACAGCCAAAAAAATTGTAAAGGTTGTAGAGGCTCTTGAAAGGCAAAAAATTGTGAAAGTGCCGGACCCAGAAAATAAAGGCAAGTTCATTGAAAAAGAAGAAGACGATCCAGATTGGGCAAAAGCTAGATCAATATTAACCGAACTCTCAAATAACAGAGCGGAAATGAAAAGTTACGATCGTTCCGTTGTGTGGAATTATTGGGGGTATATTTATTTCAGTGATGATGATTATGATCAAGCAATGTATGCATATGAACAGCTTCTAAAGGAGCCTGAGGCAACAATACCCTTAAGAACAGCATCTTTGCTAACTCTTGCTCAATTAAACATGGTTAAAGAAAGGTGGGATAAAGGTATAAGCCTAATTCTTCAATGGATGAATGAGGTTGAAAACGTAACAGCCCAATCATATTATCTTCTTGCTTCAGCTTACTTTCAAAAAAATGATTATGTAAGAGCAAGATCTAACATGGAAGAAGCGATTAGACTTGCAGAAGAAGAGGGCTACAGACCAAGAGAAAATTGGTACGTATTATTAGCAGCATGCTTCAGTGAGTTAAAAGATAAAAAAATTATAAGTGCCCAGTTTGCTTTAGAACAGCAAGTTGGAATTTATGAAATATTAGTTAATTACTATCCTAAAAAGCAGTATTTTCTTCAGTTAGGAGGAACCTATCAGCAAATGGATAGAGAGGAAGATTATATGCTTACTCTAAAAGCAGCTTATGACAAAGATCTGTTAAACAAAGAAGGAGAGTATCTTGCTTTAGCTCAAATGCTTTTATTGAAGAAGAATCCTTATTGGGCTGCACAAGTTTTAGTTTCTGGTCAGCAGAAGAAGGTAACCATTACTGATGAAGATACTGGAGAAGAAGAGGTAGTTGCGGTTGTAAAAGAAAAAGAGAAGACATTAAAACTTTTGGCTGATGCTTGGAGAATGGCTCAAGAAATCGATATGGCTATTCCCGTATTAGAAAAGGCTGCAAAGATGTCTAAGGATGGGGATACATATGTTCTGTTGGGGAACCTATATCTCTTTGAAGATCGTATGAAAGATTCTATCAGGGCGATTGAGGCCGGCCTAAAGAAACCCAAGGTTAAAAGTCGATCCCAAGCTCTTTTGGTTTTGGGCCAAGCTCATTTTGAATTACAGAATTTTGAAGAGGCTAAAAAACACTTTAGAGCTGCCGCAAGAGATAAAAACAAAAGAATTAAGAAGACAGCCAATTCTTGGATCAAGTATGCTGAAAATGAAGAAATCCGAGTTAAGAATCTTGCTTTAAGAAGAGACTTTATTCAGCAATCTAAAGCTAAGGCCAAAAGCTAAGAACTCTTAAGCTTTACAAAAATCTCAATCTTAAAATCATATTCATTTTCACTATCTTGTTTAAAAGATTCAGTCGAAACTTTTTCCCAGTTGCTTAAATCTATTTGCGGATAAAAGACATCCCCATCAATTTCACAATCAACTTTGGTTAAAACTATTTTGTTGACTATATTCCTGCTTTCTTCAAAGACATAACCACCCCCAATTAAGACGATTTCATCACTTCCTGTATTATCTTTGTTCCATTGAACAGCTAATTTAATTCCTTGATTTAAGCCTGATACTACTTCCAATCCTTCTTGAGGATTTAATGTAGATGAGATGACTATATTTTTTCTATTTGGTAGAGGCTTGCCAATTGATTCAAAGGTTTTTCTTCCCATGACAATTGCTTTGTTTTGAGTATATGCACTGAAATGCTGAAGGTCTTTTTTTAGTTTCCAAGGAAGATCATTGTTAACGCCTATGACAAAGTTATTGGACAGGGCGACTAAATGGGAAACAATCATTAATCTATATTGCCATTGGAGCCTTTAAGGCCGGGTGAGATTCGTATCCTTCCAATATAAAATCGTCAACAGAGCAATCACTGAGAGTATCAATTGAATCAAGATTAGGCATAATTAATTTTGGAAGTTTTTTGGGCTCTCTGGCGAGCTGTTCTTTAACTTGATCAATGCTGTTGTTATATATGTGAGCATCTCCAAATGTATGCACGAATTCACCTGGCATTAGATTTAAGATATTCGCTAAAATAGATTGCAGCAAAGCATAGCTTGCAATATTAAACGGCACACCCAAAAACATATCTGCGCTTCTTTGATACATATGACATGAAAGCCGACCAGTTTTTGAAACATAGAATTGAGACATAACATGGCACGGAGGCAGGGCCATAGAATCAATTTTCTCAACATTCCATGCACTTAATATGTGCCTTCGTCCATTAGGGTTGGATTGAAGGTCGTTGATTAGTTTTTTGATCTGATCAACGCCCCCCCAGTCTCTCCATTGAACTCCATAAACTGGACCTAGTTTTTTAGTTATCTCGCTATTTTCATAGCCAAGTTGGACCCCTTGATTGTCTGCATTGTCCGTCCAAATAGTTGAAAATTTACTTAAATCGGTTAGCTCAGATCTATCCTTTTGAAATCTAATCTCTGCCAGCCTGCGCTCATCGTCAGAACCCTCTAGAAACCATAATAGTTCTGATACAACTCCCTTCCATGCGAGTGATTTGGTTGTAACTGCAGGAAAGCCGTCCTCAAGATTAAAACGGATCTGATGACCAAAAGATGAAATAACACCTGTTCCGGTTCTATCTCCACGATCCTCACCGTGTTGCATAATATAGTCTAAAAGCTCAAGATACTGCTTCATTTTTTCTTAATGATTTTGTTAGTAGTATGAGCCCAATTATTACCATGGGGATGCTAAGAAGTTGGCCCATGCTTAATTGTAATGCAACAAAACCCATGTGAGAATCAGGCTGCCTAAAGTACTCAATAAAAAATCTAATTAATCCATAGGCCAATAAGAAACTGCCGCTGATAATTCCATGTTTATTATTTTTAACGCCAATAAACATAAGCAAAATAAAAAGAAATATGCCCTCAAAAAATGCTTCATAAAGTTGAGAGGGGTGTCTTGTAAAGCCATATGGGTCTGTTGGGAAAATAAAACCCCAGGTTCCATCAGTGGGCCTACCATAGAGCTCTCCATTTAAAAAGTTTCCAATTCTTACCAAACCCAGTCCAATTGGCATTGCCGCACAAATAGAATCGGCGAGCCTTAGAAAAGAAATTCTATGTTTGTAAGAGTAGACATATAGACTAACAATGACTCCAATCAAACCACCATGAAAACTTAAGCCACCTTCCCATACAAAAAATAAACTTAGTGGGTTAGATGCTAATTGATCCACGCCATAGAAAAACATGTAACCAAATCTGCCACCAAGCATGGCACCAAATATTAACCCATATAAAAACACAATATCATTTACCTGATCAGTGGTTAATTGTAATTCTTGAATGATGCTATGGTTTTTAAGATATTGGAAAATGAAGATTGCTGATAGGACCCACGTCACAGCATAATACTGAATTCTGAGCCAGCCAATTTCAATTAAGCTGGGGTTATTAAAAAAATCTGACAGCTCAATAATCAATTTGTTACCACCAGAATTCCCACCAAAATTAAAAATATGCCGAAGCAGACTTTCAGAGCCTTTTCAGAAATAGAGTGACTAATATTAGCTCCAAGTTTAGCTGTAAAAATGCTAGTCAATGAAATGGATATAACAGCTGGCCAAAAAACATATCCAAAAGATCCTGCAGGGAGATTTACATCAGCGGTTTGTCCATAATACATATACCCAATTGCTCCTGCAGCAGCGATGGGAACTCCACAAGCTGCAGCAGTTCCAATTCCTTTTCGAATATTATAGCCTGCAGCAACCATTAACGGAGTTGTAAATGAGCCGCCCCCTATGCCAATAATAGAGGATAAGAATCCTATCCATGTTCCATGTACTGGAATAATAAATTTAGATAAAGAAAAAAGCCCTTTATCTTTTTTTACGAGAGTTTGTGTAAACCCTGCGATCATTTCTATACCAATAACAATTAAGAAAATTGTAATAATCCACTTTAGATTTTCGTTTGAAAGAGTGGCTGCATATCCAGCTCCGACAATAGCGCCCAAAATCATGCCAATAGATAATGGCGTAACTAGAGACCACTCCACACTTTTTTTATTGTGATGAGAGAGGGCAGAGGAAATAGCAGAAAAAAATATACTTGCCAGTGATGTGCCTATTGCCATGAGCACGATAATTGAACTCTCAAAACCCATGCCATAAAAAATAAAAATAAGGGATGGGACCAATATGCTGCCTCCACCAACTCCAAACATGCCCGCAAGTAAACCCGTGCATGCGCCAAGCAAAATATAGATTAAAATTTCAATCATTATGAATTTGGATGTATTTAGGAAGGAACTCAGATAAAACGCTTCTATAAACATCTCGTTTAAATGGCACAACGCTTGCTAAAGAATGCCAATATGTCGACCATTTATACTCTACAAATTCTTGAGGCATTTCGTTTAAAAGATTTATTTCTAGCTTTGCATGTGCTTTAAACATGTACCACTTTTGAATTTGACCTTTAAAATTTTTTAAACTTTTGGGTCTCGGTTGGTACTTTTCAGGCAAGTCATAGTGATACCAATATTTACTTTTTTGAATAACCCTGACTTGATTCTTCTTAATGCCCACCTCTTCATATAGCTCTCGGTATGCAGCCTTGATGTGAGATTCACCTGCATCAATCCCACCCTGAGGAAATTGCCAGGTCTTCTTTCCTTTTCTTCTACAGACTAATAGTTGATTCTCTTTATCTAGGACAATTAAGCCAACATTTTTTCTGTAAGATTTATCATTCATGTTAGATTAACTCCTTATGAGCAAGCCTGATTTAGCAATTTTTGACTTAGATAATACCATTCTAAACTGCGATTCAGATTATTCGATGATTAATTACTTGGTAGATATAAATCTACTTGATAAAACTGCTAAATCTAAAAATGATAAATTCATTAAAGATTATCAACAAGGTCAATTAGATTTTAATCAATACACGAATTTTGCTTTAAAGCCATATGAAGGCAAGACGCAAGATGAGATCAACGAAATAATATTACCTTTTGTGAAAAGAATAATTGAACCGATGATTAATATTTTTGCTCTTAAATTAATTCATGATCATCGTGATAAAGGGCACTCAATATTGCTTGCAAGTGCAACAAACGAGTTAATCGTTAAACCAATAGCGCAAAGACTCGACATTAATCATGTAATAGGTACAAAGGTTGAATTTAAAGATAATAAATGCTCAGGTGAGTTTATTCCTCCGTCTGCATTGGGCAAAGGAAAATTGAAATTAGTAGAGGCTTGGATGAGAGCCCATCAATACAGTAATTTTTCCGGAGTAACCTTTTATTCAGACTCCATCAATGACTTGCCTTTAATGGAAGCTGTTGAATTTCCAAAGGCTGTAAATCCAGATATAAAACTTGAGGCAATCGCCAATGAAAGATGCTGGGAAGTAATTTATTTACCGATAATTTAACTTTCTTCTTGATAATCTGACATGGAGGGACAAGAGCACATCAGGTTCTTGTCTCCATAGACATTATCCACTCTTCCAATCGGCGGCCAATATTTATTTCTACCCCTTAGATCCACAGGATAAGCAGCCAAAGAACGAGAATATTTATGTTGCCAGCTATCGCTAGTTACTTTTTCAGCACAATGCGGAGCGTTTCTTAGGGGGCTTTCCTCAATAGAGTATGTCTCATCTTCAACTTGTGCGATTTCATGACGAATACAAATCATTGCTTCAATGAATCGATCTAACTCTGCCAACGATTCACTTTCAGTTGGTTCAATCATTAAAGTTCCAGGAACGGGAAATGACATAGTGGGCGCATGAAATCCAAAATCTATTAATCGCTTCGCAATATCATCAACCTCAACCCCGCATAACTCTTTTAATGGCCTGATATCAATAATACACTCATGCGCAATCAAGTTATTTTTACCTGTGTATAAAATCTTGAAGTGAGGGCTCAATTTTTGCGCAATATAATTTGCACTAAGAATTGCTACTTGTGTGGCTTTTCTTAGGCCTGATGCTCCCATCATTTGAATATACATCCAGCTGATTGGAAGAATGGAAGCGCTTCCGAAATTAGTTGCTGAGACTGGCCCAACATTCTTTGATGAAGGTACATATGCTAAAGGATCGGATGGCAAATAAGGCGCTAAATCTTTTGCAACGCCAATTGGACCAACGCCTGGCCCACCTCCACCATGAGGAATACAGAATGTCTTATGCAGATTGAGATGTGACACATCGCCCCCAAACTCACCCGGTTTACATAAACCAACCATTGCATTCAGGTTGGCCCCATCGATATAAACCTTCCCGCCATGATTATGAATTATCTTGCATACTTCTGTTACGGTTGTCTCAAAGACTCCATGTGTTGAAGGGTAGGTAATCATAATGGCAGCCAACTCATTAGAATGCTTGGAAGCTTTTTCATTTAGATCCTCTAGATCAATGTTCCCTTTTTTATCACAGCTTATTGGCACCACTTTCATGCCAGCCATTTGCGCAGACGCAGGGTTTGTTCCATGAGCGGACTCAGGAATTAAACATATCTTTCTTTGCTGATCACCATTACTTTGATGAAATGCATCGATTGCCAATAAACCAGCATATTCTCCCTGAGAGCCTGCATTTGGCTGTAAAGATACGGCTGAATAACCTGTTATCTCAGAGAGCTTAGTCTCAAGATCATTTATTAAAATTTTATAGCCAGCTGTTTGGTCATGAGGGGCATAAGGATGAATATTTGAGAATTCTTCCCAGCCAACAGGGATCATTTCAGATGTAGCATTTAATTTCATGGTGCATGATCCCAATGGAATCATTGCTCTATCCAGGGCAATGTCTTTATCACAGAGTTTTCTTATATACCTCAGCATTTCTGTTTCAGTTCGATACAGGTGAAAGACTGGGTGAGTTAGATATTCAGATGATCTGATGATATCTATTGGCAGATCAAAGTTTGAAACAACCTTTTCTTTTTTCGGCAAGCTCTTAAAAAGTTTTGCTATGTTTTCGATCTCTTGGTCTGTAGTTGTTTCATCCAATGAAATACTTATATGATTTTCATCCAGCATTCTAATATTCATCAGTTGATTTTGAGCCGTCAAAAAAATTTCCTGAGTATTAGATTCAGTTTGGATAGTTACTGTGTCAAAAAAACTTGAAGACTTAAGCTTATACCCTAGCTCATTCATTTCTTTTGCCAAGGAAGTTGCTTTTGAGCGAACAGATTCAGCAATTTGTTTTAAACCTTCTGGGCCATGGTATGCACCATAAAATCCGGCCATGATTGCTAATAGCGCCTGAGAAGTACAAATATTACTTGTGGCTTTCTCTCGTCTTATATGCTGTTCTCTGGTTTGCAAGGCTAATCTGTATGCCGTTTTTCCAGCATCATCAACTGATGCTCCAACCAACCTTCCAGGTAAGGATCTTTTATATTTTTCTTTGGTGGCCATAAATGCTGCATGTGGCCCACCAAAACCAAGAGGCACCCCAAATCTTTGTGAGCTACCTATTGCTATATCAGCCCCCATCTCGCCTGGGCTTTTTAACAGGGTTAGAGCCAGCAAGTCTGTTGCCATTATCACGAGACCATTTTGCTCATGCATACTTGCAATTTCTTGAGAGAAATCAATGGCTGCTCCATCGTTGCCGGGATATTGGAGCAAAGCTCCAAAATATGTCTCTTCTTTTAAATCAGTTAATTGCTGCGGGTCACCCACCATTACTTCAATACCAATCGGCTTTGCTCTGGCTGTTACCACAGAGATTGTTTGGGGAAAACAGTTTTGATCTATAAAAAATCTTTGGGATTTAGATTTACCAACTCTGTGAGCCAGGGTCATTGATTCTGCTGCTGCAGTTGCTTCATCAAGGAGCGATGCATTAGCTATTTCAAATCCCGTAAGATCTCCAACCATGGTTTGGAAATTGATGAGTGCTTCCAACCTGCCTTGAGAGATCTCTGCTTGATAGGGAGTATAGGAGGTATACCACCCCGGGTTTTCAAAAACATTTCTTAAAATAACCTTAGGCGTCACTGTTCCATAGTAGCCCTGACCAATGAATGAGCGATATACAGTATTTTCTTTTGATATTTCTTTTAGCGCTTTTAAGGCCTCTTTTTCAGACATGGCATCATCAAGCCCAAGCTTTGCCTCTGTAAAGATATTTTTAGGGAGCGCAGACTTTGAGAACTCTTCCAAGTCTTTGTAACCAAGTTGATCTAGGAGACAGTCAATATCTGTCTGACTTAAGCCAATATGTCTTAGTGCAAAGCTATCAAAATTTTCCATTGCTATTTTCTATATCAAAGAGTATCTAACTCCCCCAATGAGACCGTTGATTGAGAGTCAGTTTTCGCAGACGTCACTGTAATCTTCGGGAGAGAGTAAATTATCTAGCTCACCCATATCAGAGGGGGTTAGTTTAAAGAACCATCCATCCTCATACGGAGAAGAATTTATTATTTCTGGTTGATCTTCAAGCAGTGAATTCACCTCTATGACTTCGCCTGAAAGAGGAGAGTAAATGTCTGAAGCAGCTTTAACGGATTCTACTATGGCAGTATCGTCGTCAGCATCCACCGATTGTCCAACCTCAGGTAACTCAACAAAGACAATATCCCCTAAAAGATCTTGGGCATGATCGCTAATACCAACGGTAATGGTGCCGTCTGATTCTACTCGCGCCCATTCATGAGAGGAAAGAAATTTTAAATCGCCAGGTATATCGCTCATGATGAGATTTTACCTTGTCCAAGGAATCTAGGCGATACAAAATCAATATCTAGTACCTTATTTCTTATCATCACCTTCCCATTTTCTTGATAGCCCTGATCCACTCTTGCAAGCCCAATGCTAGATTGAAGTGTGGGAGAATATGAGCCACTTAAAACCACGCCTTTTCCTTGCTCATGAGCAATCTCATAGCCAGATCTTAGGACTCCTTTATCTTGAAGGATGATCCCAACTATTTTTTGTGATTTACTTTGATCAATTGACAATAGGGCTTCTTTACCAATGAATTGACGATTCTCATCGCTCATATCAATTGTCCAGCCTAAATTTGATTCATATGGATGATTATTAATTGTCATATCACTACCATATAAATTAAGACCAGCCTCAAGCCTTAGAGTGTCACGAGCCCCCAAACCAATAGGCACGCATCCAAGCGCTAAAGCTTGATCCCAAAGATTCTTGATAGCTGTGCTTGGAATAATTAATTCAAGGCCATCTTCACCAGTGTACCCAGTTCTTGCATATAATTTATCGCCCTCAAACATGCATCCAAATGATTGAAGATTATTCACTTGAGCATCTATTTCTTTGATTGCCAAAATTTTATTGAGGGCATCAGGGCCTTGAATAGCTAGTATGCCCATATCAGATCTTTCAATTACCTTTACCCCAAATTCAACTGCATGCTTTTCGTACCACCTTCTATTTTGCTCTCGCGTCGAACAATTCGAAACCAGTCTAAACTTATCATTTGCATGATAGATAATGAGGTCATCCAAAATCCCCCCCTCTTCATTAAGCAGAGCACCATAAATTGCTTTATTGTCCTTAGAGATTTTTTTAATATCATTAGCAAAAATTTTCTTAAAGAAAGCAACCTGATTGCCGCCATCAAAATCAAACACTGACATGTGAGATACATCAAAAATTCCAGCAGTATTTCTTACTGCATTATGTTCTTCGATGAGGGACGAATAGCTAATTGGCATCTCCCAATCAGAAAAGTTGACCATTTTTGCCCCTAGTTCAATATGAGATTTATTGAGGGCAGTTTTGTTCATTGTTTACCAATACAGGATTTTAGTTAATGGAATTATAGCAAGATTTAAACACCCAATTTTTTAATTAACTTTGCAATTTCTTTGTGTTAACCTAAATGAGAATGGTTCTCATTAATATAGAAAATAAGGAAACATAATGGCTGAATTTATAATTGTTTTTAGAGAAGTGTTAGAAGCATCTTTGGTTGTCGGAATAATTTATTTACTCATTGAAAAAACTAATCAAGCCGCTCATTTTACCAGGCTTTGGTATGCTGTTTTTGCTTCTATATTAGCAAGTATTGCTGTTGGATTTATGGTCATACAGGCTAAAAATGCTCTGGGGAATAATTCCACTCAAGCATTGTTTGAAGCAGTCTTTTTATACCTAACAGCATTTTTGATTTGGTACGTAATTTTTTGGTTATCTAAAAATGTGAGTGATAAAAAAGTATTAGAGGGTCAGGCCTTAAATGCAATGGAGATCTCTTCATGGGGCATATTTTTTGTCGTATTTTTTGCAATTTTACGAGAGGGTTTTGAGACGGCTATTTTCTTGATTTCAAGCTTTTCAATAACAGGAACTTTTTCATACATTGGATTTATATCAGGCGCAGCTCTTGCGATTTTAATTGGCTACTTGATTGTTGCTCAGGGTAGAAAAATTGATTTACGCGGTGTATTTAAATATACCACTCTGCTATTGGTCTTTCTTTCTGCGGGCATGATTGCTTACGGAACGCATGAAGCGGAAGAATATTTAGTTAAATCAGAACAGATAGAGAAATCTGAGATTTATCGTGTTTGGGATATTTTAGAGCCAACCAAATCTGCTGAAACAGGGAAAACAATTTATCACCCCCTGCATGACAAAGGCTCAATAGGATTATTTCTAAAAGGCTTTTTTGGATATAACAGCAATCCTAATATTCCTGAAGTAATTTTATGGTTTATGGCGATGTTATTTGGTCTGAATATGTGGAGACGTTTCTACTATTGATTAGGAATCAAGCTGATCCATATTTTTAATCGCTTTTTCCATCTGCCTTTCCCGAGTGGCGTGCTCATTGACGGCTTTAAGCATTGCATCAGCTCTTTTTTGTAGATCTTCCGTAGAGCCGCCAAAATTTAAAAACTCTTTTTTGAGCTTCCCAAATTCCTTCATGATTTCACTGGCTCTTTCATTTAAGGCTAAAGTCCTAAAGCCCATGTGGACACTAATCAGATAGGCAGCAAGAGAATTAGGCCCCATAATTAGGACTCTATGATCTCTGAAGATTTCCTCTCTCAGGTTAGCTATTGAGTCGATGAGCTGCATAAGCGATTCACTTGGAATATACATCACACCAAGTTCAATGGTTATCCCTGACTGCATATATTTAACATTAATATCTTTTGCGTCGTCTTGAACATGTCGCTTGATAGCATCTTTAGATTTTTTTACCAATTGCTGATCTTTTGCATCCACAGCAAGTAGATAATTATCAAAAAGACCCGACGGGAATTTTGCATCTATGGGTAGCAACAAACCTTCCGGAAGTTTGATTGCAAACTCCACTCTTTTGCCTGAGCCAGGTATGACTTCTGCATTGGCTATAAATTGATTGGGATGGAATATATCCTGAATGATTGCCTCAAGGGACCATTCACCAAACTTGCCTGCTAAAGTCCCCCCTGATAAGTATCTATTGAGTTTGTTCAGCGGGTCTTGAAATGATTGGATATCTTTTGTGAGATCAAATAACGTAGCTTCTTGTCTTTCAACAGCCTTATCTAGATCTCTAAGTGATTCATTAGAATCTGAGCTTTGCGAGTTGTCTTTGATATTTAGATAGATTAAGAGCCCCAAAAGTAGGATTATTACCACCAAAAGAATCCATATATATGCCACTTATAAATTTATCCTATAAAATATATTTACTTATATACCCAATGATACTATGGATGAATCTCTGGAATCTAAATTTGCTACTTTAAAATCTAAAAAACTCAAGATTGACTTAACTCGCGGCAAACCTGGCTCTGATCAACTAGATCTTTCAAATGACCTTTTAAGCATGAAGGTACCAGCCGAGAGCGCAAGCGGTGTTGATGTCAGAAATTATGGCGATCCTCTTGGAATACCAGAGGCAAGAAAGCTAGGATCCGAGTTGCTTTCAGCCCCCATTGATAACACCCTGGTTGGAGAGCAATCAAGTTTGCTTCTTATCTACCAACTCATTCTTGCAAATTATCTATTTGGCCTAGAGACACCATGGAAGAACCAAGAAAATTTAAAGTTTATTTGTCCTGTTCCGGGTTTTGATAGACATTTTAGGTTATTGGATGATTTTGGTATCGAGATGCTTCCAGTTCCATTAACTGGATCTGGGGTTGATATTGATAAATTTAAAGACTTGCTTGCAGAGCATGAAAATATAAAGGGGATCATCTGTGTTCCTCGGCATTCAAACCCTACTGGCGACGTTTACGCTGATGAAAATCTTATAGATTTGCTAGAGGCTGGAAAATCATATTCAAATGAATTTTTGTTTATCTTGGACCACGCATATCTATTGCATGACTTTTCGTCTACCGCCAATCAAACACCTTCATGGGAACTAGCCAAGCAATCTGATGTCTTGGATCAAACTGCAATATTTTGCTCTTTTTCAAAGGTTACATTTGGCGGAGGCGGGCTATCATTTGCTGCAGCGGGAACTAAGCTGTTTAATCTCTTGGTAAAACAAAGGGCTTCTATGATTGTTTGTTCGGATAAAGTGAACCAGATGCGTCATCTTGAATTTCTTAAAAATAAGAATGATGTCCTTAATCATATGAGCCAGCATGCAGATTTGGTTCAACCAAAATTTGAAGCAGCCTTTGAAGCATTGGATTCCTTAAGCTCAGAGATAGGCAGCTACAAAAAACCAACGGGCGGATATTTTATTTCATACAACACAAGTAAACCCATTGCTAAAAGAGTCATAGCTCTATGTGAAGAGGCTGGAGTTTTAATAACTCCTGCTGGGTCAACTTACCCACACTTTGATGATCCGGCAGACTCAAATATTAGATTGGCACCTACTTTCTTGAGCTTAGAGGATCTAAAAGTAGCAATGGAAGTTTTTACAACCTCCCTACAAATAGCTTTTGAAGAATAGATTAGTTTACAGCTCTTGAGAGGGGCACAAATCTGCCATCTTCAAAATGAGAAAATAAATTTTTAATTTCTGGATGCTTTGGTAGTTCTTCTGAGGCGTCATCAAGCAGGTTTTGTTCTGATACATAGGCAACATAAAAGATATGACCATTTTCCGCAAAGAGATGGTAAAAGGGTTGGTTTTTTCTTGGACGAATCGAACTTGGGATAGATTGATACCATTCTTCTGTGTTATTGAATTCTGGATCAACATCAAATATGACTCCGCGAAAATCAAGAAAGCGATGTTTTACAACTGCCCCAATGGCAAATTTTGTTTCAACCAGCTCTTGTTTTATATTACTCATATGATTCACTTAATCATATCAAACTTTTGGAGCAAACCATGTTAGTAACCAGCACACCTTCGATAGAGGGGAAAAAAATTGATTCTTATTTGGGGATTGTTATGGGTAGCACAGTAAGAGCTCGACACTTAGGCACTGACATTTTGGCAACTTTAAAAAATATAGTCGGAGGCGAGTTAAAAAGCTATTCAATTCTTTTAACACAAGCAAGAAAAGAGGCCATGGAAAGAATGATAGACCATGCAGAAGAATTGGGCGCAGATGCAGTTGTCAATTTTAGATATGAAACCTCGACTATCGCAGCAGCTGCCTCAGAAGTTATCGCATATGGGACGGCGGTAAAGCTTGAAGATTGATTCAATAAAGGTTTTTGGAGAGCGACATTGCGGGACCAATGCTATAGGTTATTTTGCAGGCAAAAATTTTAATTTAAAATTTCAGCATTATAATTTCTTGGGTTGGAAGCATAGACTTGCTCCAAAAAAAGATGAGTGGTCAAAATTTGATGTGCAGAGTTGTTTATTTATTTTCTGTATGCGTAATCCCTATTCATGGGTTCAAGCCATGCATAGAGAACCTTATTATGACCATTATCCAAAAATAAAAGATTTGTCTTTAGAGAATTTCATTCAATTTTCTATTGAAGATTATGAAAATTGTATTGCGATGTGGAATCAAAAGAATGATTCTTATTTTAGAATGTCAGATGAGGTGCCCAACTCAATCATTATAAATGTTGAAAACTTTCATATTGATCAAAATAAATTCCATCAAAGCATATCTCATTTATTGAGTAGGCAAGATTTACCCTTGATCGAAATGAATGATTATGTAAACGGAAGAGGGCGGCATGAGCAAAAGGATATTACAGCTTCATTGCAGGTTCCCGAACTAGATAAGGCGTTAGTAGAAATTATTAACTCTTCTTTATCTGAAGAAACCATGAAAAAATGTAATTACAAACTACTTACTTAAACTGAGATAGAAATGAATAAAACTGAAAAAACAGCCTTTAGAGAAAGCGTTATTGTTGTGATGATGGGAATGGTGATTAATTTTCCCCTTCAAACATTCCTACTTTGGCTCACCATAGATAGTTGGAGCTGGACTAATACACTATTGATTTCTATCTTCACTCAAACCATCCTTACTCTTGTGGCATTAATTAGGGTTTATTCGATACGCATGAGGTTCACGAGGGGCAAGTTTTAGGAATTTTTTAACAGTAGTTTTTTCTTAATTTCAGCGTGAGATTCTTTTGTTATTTTATATCTAGCGTAAAAGAAAACAGCAATTAATCCCCAAATCATTGCAAATGGACCGTCCACCAATCCTAAATTAAAGATTGTTTCTTCGGGTATCTCTCCAGGCACAGCATTTTCAGGGAAGGCTATAAAATCAAGCGCAACTCCAGCTATAACATGACCGATTCCGTTTGATGTTTTGCTAAAGAAAGCTCGAGCTGCATAAAAAACTCCTTCCTGTCTGATCCCAGTATTAAGCTCATGCTCATCTGCTATATCCGCCAATGCTGACATGGCGCTAATATGCAAGATGGAGCCACATGCTGATGCAATAGAACCTAAGCAAATAATCATCATGACCAATTCCCATGATCCTCTTTCTGGAGCAAAGCCTAGCAGGGCAATATTGGCGGACGCAGACCAGAAAATGGTAAGACCAAGAACTGTGGCCACAATTACAATAGGTTTATCAAATCTTTGGTGAAGCTTAGCTGTGAGAATAAATCCGAATGCATAACCGATAATATTATTAATAATCAGCCATCCAATCTGGATTGGAGATAATTCCCAGAAAAAGGTTCCCATGTAAATTCCTAGAGTTTCATGAGTTCCTATGAGCATAGAAAGGAAAAACATTCCAACAAGCAATCGAGCGTAGTTTCTATTGCTGATAGCCCCAATAATATCTTTAAATAGATCTGTTATTTTGATGTGAGATTCATTTCTGGAAGGTTGTTTTAAATAAGGGATTCTATCTTTGGTGAAATAGGCCGAAGAAAGAATGCAAAGTGAAATTAATACCATGCTAAATATTGCTATGGGTGTATATGACTCTTGATAGAGCTGCCCAATCTTTTCATCTGCAAAGTATGGAAAGATTAAAAACCATACAAATATATGCATAATAATTACGCCCATGTACCCAAAAAGGTTGTTGTAGCTCATTACTCTGCTGCGCTCAAAATAATCGTCAGACAGCTCAGCTCCTAATGCTAGATGGGGGACTGCAAACAACGTAATGCTGAGTCTGAGTAAGATCGTTGAAAAGATCAGCCATCCAAATAGACCATACTCAGATAATCCAACTGGTGGAAAAAACATTAGATATATCGCTATGACTGTAGGAAAAGGCGCAGCGAACATAAAGGGATGCCTTCGTCCTAGCTTAGATATAAATCGATCTGAAATGGATCCCATGATTGGATCAGAAACAGCATCAAAAATTATTGCGATTAAAACTGCTAAGCCTGTCAGTGAACCTGATAGCCCCAGGACTTGATTGTAAAAAAAGAAAGTAAGGCCAGCAAAAATCCAATTTGTTGCACCTTCACCAGTGGCTCCTACCCCAAAAGCTAATTTTGTTTTGACTGTTAGTTTGCTTGGGTTCAAGTTGATCCTTTTAATTCATTCTAGCCTTGAAAGCCTCATTAGGTAAAATAACTTTATGAAATTAAAAATGTATCAAGTTGATGCTTTTACCAATAAATTATTTTCAGGCAATCCTGCTGCGGTCGTTATCCTAGAATCTCCAATCAATGAAAGCGTCATGCAGTCAATAGCCTCAGAAAACAATTTATCTGAAACGGCTTTTGTAAGCATCTATGAGAGCCCCATTTCTATCAGATGGTTTACCCCGTCAATCGAGGTAGACCTTTGTGGCCATGCTACCTTAGCAAGCGCACGCATACTTTTTGATTACTATCCCAAATTGGCTAGAGAAGAAATTAAGCTTGATTCCAAAAGCGGAACTTTAACAGTTAAAAAGGTTGACGATGGGCTTTGCCTGAACTTTCCTACTGATCAACCAGTTGTGATGGGATCAGACCCTTTATTTATGGATATATTAGGTATTGAGCCATTAAAACTACTTAGAGGGAAAGATGATTATTTAGCAGTTTTTAAACACCAAAAACAAATCGAAGATATGCAACCAAATTTTTCTCTTCTTAAAAAAGTTGATGCTAGAGGCCTTGTAATATCCGCCCCTGGAGATGAAGCGGACTTTGTTTCCAGGTGTTTTTACCCAGAAGCTGGCATTGAAGAAGATCCAGTAACAGGATCAGCACATACCATGTTAACTCCTTATTGGGCCAAAGAATTAAACGAAGATGAGCTTGAAGCGCATCAACTCTCTAAAAGAGGCGGCAAACTGAATTGTAGATTAGCTAATGATAGAGTTTTTATTTCAGGCAGCAGCGTAATTTTCTTTGAAGGGATTATCTCAATCGTTTAAACTCTAACTTTAATAATTTCGGAGAAAATTTATGACGACTTATATTATTGCTGCTTTGTTGCTTGCTTTCCTTCAAACGTGGCTCATTCCAGCATCTTTTAACATGAAAAATTTTCCTTGGTTAGGTTCAAACAGAGATGAGCCTATGCCTCATGAGCTATCAGTCATGGCCGGCAGAGCCATGAGAGCAAACACAAATTTACAAGAAACTTTACCAATATTTTTAGCATTGGCTCTGTTATCTATGCAGCTATCTGTTGATTTAACTGGACTTGCTTGTTGGTGGCTTGCATTCAGAGTAGGGCATGTTGTTACCTATATCGCTGGTTTTGCAAGATTAAGAACATTGTTATGGCTTGGTTCCGTTGTTTGCTTAGTGATGATGGCACTAGAATTAATTTAGAACAATTTTAATTTTACAAAAAGGGGGCCATAGCCCCCTTTTTTTTATTAAATATAATTAATTTCAAGCGCAGGGGTTAATTAAGAATTTTTCTCCAGTGGCTTGTTTTGCATAAACCATCAAGGACTCAAGGGTTAATGCCTCTTCAAGAGAGACTTCTTGAGTGTACTTGCTCGCAAAAGTGGTTTTAATTTCATTTGCCACCCGAGCTTGCAGTTCACCCACTCTCTCGAATCCAACCTTGCCTAGAAATGGCGTTAATAGAAATCCGCCTATTCCCCAATACATACCAAAGGATCTATTATTTGGGAGTGTAATGCCTGACTGATTTAGAGCCCCATAAATATAAACCTGCTTATGATCGGTAGATCCATAGGGGCTATATTCGGTGGCATTTTTTCTAGCTGCAACTTCCATGCAGGTTAGAATTTTCCCAGCTAATTCCCCTCCACCAGTTGCATCAAATGCAAGAGTGGCTTTTGTTTCAGTAATAGCTGATGTTAACTGCTCCATAAAATCATCATCCGATGAGTTACAAATAAACTGGGCGCCAATAGATTTTAATAAATCAACATGTTCTTGCTTGCGAACAATGTTTACAAGCTGAACTCCATCATCAACGCATATCTTTACAAGCATTTGTCCCAAATTAGAGGCTGCAGCTGTATGGACAAGGGCTGTATGCCCTTCCATTTTCATTGTCTCAACCATACCAAGAGCAGTGAGAGGGTTTACAAAACTTGATGCGCAGTCTCGAGGCTCAGTTCCATCATTCATTACCATGCAACTCGCTGCAGGCAGGCATCTGTATTGGGAATACATACCGCCTCCAACAACGCTCACGACCTTGCCCATCATCTCTTGGGCATTAGCCCCAGCTTCAATTACAACTCCAGAACCTTCGTTTCCTACTGGCATAGGTATATTTAACCTTGGTTTCATGGCACCCATAATTGCCTCTGGAACATCCATTGTAATTTTTGAGCTTTCAACCTTTAGTGTGTTGATATCACCCGGCCCCAGTAACAGACCTAGGTCAGATGGGTTAATAGGAGTTGCTTCCACCTGAATTAGCACCTCATCATCGCCTGGAGCTGGACGTTCAGATTCGGTAATAGCTATTTCTAGTTTCCCTTCTTCAGTGACAGTAGAAGTAATTTGTTTATTTGCGCTCATTTCATCTCCTTAAAAGTATTAAATAGTAATATATAAAAAGAACTATACAGCTTAGAGCATACTTTAGGTCAAGTAATAGAATGTAAAAAGATGAATGGATAAAATTGCATGACAGACTATTCTAATCACATTGGAATAATAGGAGGAGGGATAGCGGGCCTAACCCTTGGTTGCGCTCTTTTAAAAAAAGACATCCCAGCAGTTATTTTTGAAAAAATGCCAGAAGAAATATCTCATGGCGCCGCAATTAGCCTTTCTTCCAATGCATTGCGTTTATTAGATAGGTTGGATATTTATAGCGATCTAAAGAATCAGTCATTCGTTCATTTTGAGGCTTCAATACAGGGTCTTCAAAAGGAAATATGCACATTTAACTCACCCGAGGTTCTGACAACACGTCGACAAACATTAATGTCGTTGCTTTACTCTAGATACTTAAATTTAGGTGGCGAGGTTTTTCATGACCATGCTCTTGAAAGTTTTGATGCTACTAAATGCGAAGCTACATTCACAAATAAAGAAAAATACATCTTCAAACACTTAGCAGCATGTGACGGCATAAGATCCTCAATACGAGATACTTTTTTTGCTGATAATCAAGATCCAAAATATAGTGGTTACAGTGCTTGGAGAGGTATAGGTAAATCAAATCTTCAAAGAATCCATTTTGCACTTGGTCCTGACAGTCATATTGTTAGTTATCCTATTAATAAACAAGGAGATGTTAGTTTTGTTGCTGTTAAAAAAGAAGATTATCAATTTAAAGAATCTTGGAAAGAAGAGGGCTCTAGCAAAGATTTGCTAGACGATTTTTCTATCTATGACTCAAAAATATTTCCAGTACTTGAAGATTCAATACCTCTCTACAAATGGGGAATTTATATTCGTCCTCCCTTAAAATCTATGATCTCAAAAAATATCACCTTGCTTGGTGATGCTGCTCATCCAATGGTTCCATTCTTAGGGCAAGGTGCCTGTATGGCAATAGAAGATACGTATTCATTTGCAATGGTTTGTAAAGAATATATTGCTAACTTGGAAGATGCACAAAAAGCTTATGATTGTGTGAGAAGCAAGCGAACCAAAAAAATTCAGCGACTCTCAATGATGCAAGGCAAAATCTACCACATGAAGAATCCATTATTAGTAGCAGCAAGAAATACGGCAATGAAATATACAAAGATTCCAGGTAATGATTTAAAAAAGATTCATGATTATGATGCTCGTGATGCAATAAATCTTTATCTGCTTATGGAGAATAGGTGGAAGTACGATACAACACTTCCACCCATGTAACTATTGCTGTCCAAACTCATTTGTTGCTTTGATAAGCTCATGAGTAATCTCTTCTTCAAATGCGCTGTGACCTGAAAACGGACATATTCTCAAAGAAGCTTCTGGCCAACGATTAGCCAGCTCAAGCGCAGTAGTGGGAGGACATACTATGTCATATCTACCTTGCACAATAACCGTTGGTATAGATCGAATTTTATCAACCCCATCAAGCAATTGGTTTTCGTGCTCAAGGAAGCCTCCATTTATAAAGTAATGGTTCTCAATTAATGCAAAAGCTAGAGCAAATTCTGGGCTGGAAAATGATTTAACCCTTTCAGGGGAATAATCTAGGCTGCTGCATGCTGCCTCCCACCTAGACCATGCTATGGCAGCATTAAGACTTTTCTTTTTATCTTCACCATTGAATATTTCAGAGTAAGCTCCCATTAGATTATTTCGCTTATCTTCGTCTATTATCCCAATGAAATCGCCCCAGGCCTCGGGAAAGATATTGCTGGCTCCTTCTTGATAAAACCAATCCAACTCTTTTTTTCTAAGCATAAATATTCCACGAAGAACCATCTCACTTACAGCACCAGGGTGTGACTGAGCATAAGCCAGAGCTAACGTGCTGCCCCAAGAGCCCCCAAATACAAGCCATTTATTAATCTTTAATTTATTCCGAATTAATTCAATATCAGAAACTAAATCCCAAGTTGTATTTTTTTCTAACAATACATGAGGCTTGCTTCTCCCGCAGCCACGTTGATCAAAAACAATAATATGATAAATCTTTGGATCAAAAAATTGCCTCACTGTCTTGCTGCCACCACCACCAGGACCACCATGCAGAAAGATTGCTGGCTTTCCATTTGGATTGCCACATTGCTCATAATATATTTCATGACCATCTACAGATATAAAATCAGAATTAAACGGATCAATTGGAGGAAATAATTTCATCAACTTAGACATGTAGATATTGATAGAGGGCGTGTATTAACTTTTCTTGGCAGAGCTGGTGACTAGCTTTTCAGACGTTTCTATTCGAAATCGATCGCCGTCATCTCCAAATAATTTTTTTGGGGACACTGACTCAAATTTTCCTTCCGTGTCTGTAGGATCTGTGAAAAAGCCTAAGACATACCCTCCCTGAGAATAACCCATTAAGTCTCTCAATTCTGGGTCAAGATCTTTAGCAATTTCGGGGGGGCAAGATAAATATTGATTTTCTTCTTGTCTCAGCCAATTTGGAGCATAGTGGAGAAAAACACCCGTTCGGCTTTCAGATGTATTATTGGTGCCGCCGCCATGCATCACAGATCCTGTATAAATAAATACAGACCCCGCTTTCATTTCAGCGCTTTCAATTTCGCTTTCTAGAGGCAATCTATCTTTGTCCCATTTATGAGAGCCTGGGACAATCTGAGTCGCACCATTTTCTTTTGTAAAGTCTGTTATTCCCCAAACTGCACTGAATTGAGTTTCAATTTTTCTGGGCACATACCCCCCCCAAACCCCTCTATCTCTGTGAAGTATCTGTGCTTTCTCATTGGGCCCGATAGAGATTGCAGAAGTAAAGTGCAACTGATAACCATCACAAAACGGTTCCAAGAATTTTTTTGCAAGAGCATTTATTTTTGGATTTAAGGCAAGTTCTCTGCACTTAGGTGATCTGGCCATGAGCGCCCCAACCCTTTTTGTTTGAAATCCAGTAAACTCATTGTCTCCCTCAATATCATTTTTTAAATATGGCTCAAGCTCCTCTTGAATTACATTCAAATCATCTTTTGATAAGACATTATTGATAACCGCAGCAGCATCTCGATCAATGATTTCTAAGATATTATCAATATCAGTATTAAGATCTACATGCTGAATTCCCATGGATTTAGTGTAGGACAATTCCCAAGATCTGTGAAGTTTTTATGGCTAGCTTCCTTTTAAAATTGAATTATATATCTCAGGATCTGTTGCACCCTCAGTTCCAAAAAATAAGACGATGCTGTTTGAATTTAGAGCCATCTTTTGTGCAGTTTCTTGGCTTTTCATTATTTCCATTAATGCAGCTAGCCCCCCAACAGAGCATTCTCCAGCCTCTATTGGTGGATTATTTTGAGCAAGCAGTCGCATTGTTGATGGTATTGGTTGATCAGAGATAGTAATAAAATCATCAACTCCCAGGCTAAGTATCTCCCATCCAAGCAACGATGGTTCGCCGCAAGACAAGCCAGCCATCATTGTTTCTTTATTTACAGAGACGGAGATCATTTTATTTTTTTTAGCACTTTCGATTAAACAAGGAGCATGTTCAGACTCAACAATAATAATTTTTATATTGTTTTGATGAAATTTTTCCCAGAAGTAAGCGCAAATTGCTGCCGGGAATGCCCCTAAGCCACATTGTAGAAAAATATGAGTAGGTATTTGTTTTTTCGTCATCTGATTGACTATTTCTTCAGACATAACATTGTAACCAGCCATAATATCTCGAGGATATTTAGTATAGCCAGGATATGAGGTATCAGAAATAATTTGCCAGCTATTAAGGTTTGATTCTTCCTTGCAGATACGAAGCGATTCATCATAGTTTCCTTTTACCCTGATGACATCAGCATTAAATTTTTCCATCGCGCGCTGCCTTCCCAAACTAACCTCTGAATGAATGTATATTTTGCATTTGCACCCAAACAAATTTGCTCCATATGCAACTGAACGGCCATGATTGCCGTCAGTGGCAGTTGCAACTGTGTATCTTGAAATATTGTCCCGATATTTTCCGCTATGAATATCTTTCGTTGTTATCGTTTCACCAGTTTCCTCTTCCAAGGCATCCCGAATAAACCTTAAGACCCCATATGTTCCTCCCAAACCTTTAAAGCTTCCTAATCCAAATCGAGAACTTTCATCTTTATAATAGATTTCTTTAACGCCAGTTCGCGTGGCTATTTTTTTTAATGAGAGAAGAGGGGTTGGCTCATATCCATTCCAAGTAGAAATTTCTTTAAAGGCTGTTTGTGTATTTTCAAGACTCAAAACAGATCTAAGTTTGTCTGGATATGGACCAAAGTTTTTATTTAAATTTTGAAAGTGATCTATCAGCATTAGAGCATCTTAACTGAAATTAATTTTTAAGCGAGACTCTTAATTTGTTTCGAGTGACCAGATAGAATAATTTTCATGAATTCCAAATTTCTTTCTCCAATACTCCATGAAAGTTTCTCTTCAATCTGCATTAAATGTTCTGCTCCCTGTTTTCTTATTTCTTGTCCAAGTGAGGTAATCCTTATCACCCTATCTTTTTTATTAGAATCTCGAGAAACCAGCTCTAAAAAACCAAGATCTTCTAATTTATGTACCGTTTTGTGAACAGCTTGGCGAGAGATGTTCATTATTCTTGCTAGCTCTGAAATAGATTTTTCCTCTCCTCTAAGGGTATTAAATAGCTTAATTTCAGCAATAGATCCTTGATATTTGGCTGATTTATTGAGCTCAATCATCTCTAATTCCATCCATTCTACTAATTCCATGGCAAGACGCATGAAATTTGTATCAAGAAAGTCCTTATAATCTATTTTTTTGTCAACCACATTGACAATATAACATATTTTCTTTATCTTATTAGGCTTAATTATGAATTTTTCTCATTTTTTTAAAGATCAAGTTCTGCTCATTTGTATTGGAGTATGGGTTGTTATAACTTCATCCTATTTTGCTTTTGTTGCTATTGGTTTTGCAGTTTCACCCATTGCAGAAAATGGTTTGGATAGCCTGCTGACTATATACATACCCGTATTAATTTTGGCAGTCTTTTTGCTCCTATACCTTACCAGGAAGAGAGAGCAAGTTGCTTGGTCGAAGATATTTACTGTAGATAAGTCAACAGCAAAAAAAGAGGCTTGGTTTACTGCAGGATATTTGTTGTCTACTCAATTAATTTTAGGGTTAGGTTTTAATATGGGCCTTCATTTCCCGGGTGCAGATGTTTATTCAACAGGAAGTCATTCACAAGCCGATGTATGGATTTGGGCGTTAACATACACTGTTATTTATACCATCTTGCCTATACTCTGGCTTTGGCAAAAAGGATTTTCTTTTCGTAAACTATTTTCTTCATTTAATTGGTTACGAGATGGTTGGATTATTGTCGCTTATTGGGCCCTAGATTTTATTGGCCCAATTGTTTCTGGAGGCGCAGATTTTTTTGGTGGCATTTCTGCTGCTCAGTATGCGCAAGGAATTCCATGGGGAATTTTTATTAATTCTTTGGGAGCAGGGCTTCCGGTAGTGATTATGATGCATATCATCTTTATTCCTCGTGTTGCAGTAATTTTTGAGAACAAAATAACAGTAATATTTCTTGGGGGTTTATTTTATTCTTTATTTAGCCTGTTTGATCAGGGTGTTGATTACAGCTCTATAAGCGTTGGATTAACTAGCTTTACCTACATCATTATGACGCAAACCCTTGTAGGAATGGGCAAGGCAACATTTACTGTTGTTACAGGAAACCCATTTATTCATTTTATTACACTGCATGTAATTAGTGCGCGTGTCCCATTTGATACAAGAATGTATATTGAAATTTTTAACCTTAAGTAGGGCTTATGCTTCAGATACTATAGTTGTCTTCATTGATTTTTTTCTAAGACCCCAAAACACTCTAGCGACTTTAATTAACATCAGTCTAATTGTTTTATCAAATAATGGAATCTTCTCTATAGCCGATTTTACTTCGCAGACCTGTTTTCCTCTTATAAGTTGGCCCGGCAGAGACCCAGTAGCCTTACCATTTTCACTGACAACCTTTCCACTTTTAATTGTTGCAACGTATCCAGTTGCATCTTGAACTAATCTTCTTCCGCCCAGGGGAAGGTCATGAATCATTTTGGGGTGGCTTACATTTAATTTTTCAAAATCAATAATATTAATATCCGCTAACATCCCTGGTTTGATTTCTCCGCGATCAAACAATCCATAGGTTTCAGCAGTATCTTTTGTTTGTTTCCTAATGAGCATCTCAAGAGGGAGCTTTTTACCTGCCTTACGATCTCTTGCCCAATGCGATAAATTAGTTGTTGGCATGCTTGCATCACAAATTAGACCACAATGAGCACCGCCATCACTTCCGCCGGCAACAGAAGATTTAAGTCCATAGGCTTGCTCAACAAAATCAAGCTTGTAGTTTTCATAAGGAGTGAAACATGCATAAATTAAATTTGTGCCATTATTTTTCATCATTTCATCGTACATAACCTCAAGTTCTGAAATGCCTTTATTCAGGGCTATTGCAGCAATGCTGTCTTCCTTTTTTGGTTCGTAATTTGGAGGCGTACCTAAGATGAATTGTGTCTCGAAATTTGAAGTCAGCCTCGTGGCAAGTTTTACATCTTCCAAAAGCTCATCCCTTGTCTTGTGATTGGTTTCATCAGCAAGTCTTTTTTCCAATTCTGATTCAAAGTCTGGCTCTTGGTTTAATAATTTAGTTTTGAAATCAGGGTCTTTCATGATTTCATATCTTTGATCGAGAGGGAGGTCGGCAATCTCTTTGTAAGCAGGATGTTGAAGAAAGGGGTGCAAAGAACTTTCCAGACCAAACATTAATCCAACATTTCTACCCGGAAATTGAGGACGCACATTTTTCCCTTTTAGAAACTGCTCCTCACAAAATAGAATTGTTTTTACTGCATCGCCGCTAGTTTGTAAAAAAGTTAACCCACAATCACTTTTTTTAATATATTCCTTCATCCAAGACATCTCTATTTCTTCATCTAACCAATCAGAAACGATCTCCATAGTTCCCTCACCCGCTTTATCAACAGCAAAAGCCAAGGCTCTCATTTCTTCTGAGCTTGCTTCAGTTCCAGGGACATATTTACCATATATGTCTCGATGCAAGATCGTTCTTGAGGTACTAAAACCTAGAGCTCCCGCATCTATAGCTTCTGTTACAAGCTTAGACATTTTGCCTATTTCTTCTTCAGATGCATCAACTTGATTTTGACATCTTTCATAACCCATTACATAACTTCTGACTGGACCATGAGCAATCATAAAACCAAGGTCCATGACAAATTCTTTCTTATCAATTGCATCTAAAAATTCTGGAAATGTTTCCCAATCCCAATCAATTCCTTCATTCAAAGCTGAGCCAGGAATATCTTCAACACCCTCCATTAATTGGATAAGAAAATTTTCATCCCCGGGCTTTACTGGAGCAAAACCGACGCCACAATTACCCATAACGACAGTTGTTACTCCGTGCCAGCTTGAAGGGGTGAGATATGGATCCCAACATACTTGACCATCATAATGAGTGTGGATATCTACCCAACCCGGAGTAACTAAATTGCCTTTAGCATCAATTTCTTTTCTGCCAGAATGTTCAACATTACCAACTAAGGAGATTGTTCCATCGTCTATGGCAATATCGCCAGTAAATTGGTTTTTTCCAGAACCATCTATGATTTTGCCATTTCTTATAACTACATCATGTAGATTATTATTTTCCATATAAATTCATGTAATAAAATTTCTTAACAGTTAAAAGATAGTCTAAAGATTAAAAGATAGCAATTTGGAATAGTGGTGCCCAGAGGTGGAATCGAACCACCGACACAAGGATTTTCAGTCCTTTGCTCTACCGACTGAGCTATCTGGGCAAAATAGATGAAGAATTATAACT